>Ga0247732_10000003_pt1 | contig 259475 bp, 221 predicted proteins | sample UWRJL163409C2_FD_180940 | JGI IMG/M metagenome (GOLD analysis project Ga0247732, IMG submission 180940) | Plant litter microbial communities from Arlington Agricultural Research Station in Wisconsin, United States - UWRJ-L163-409C-2 | ecosystem: Environmental > Terrestrial > Plant litter >... | reverse complement strand
CGCCGCGCAGGCCGAGATCTCGAAGCCGATGCTCTACCTGTACTACGGCTCCAAGGAGGAGCTGTTCGGCGCCTGCCTAGACCGGGAACTGGCGCGGTTCGTCGACACCGTCCGCGGAGAGATCGACTTCAGCCAGCCCGCGCGGGAACTGTTGCGCAACGCGGTGGTCGCGTTCTTGAGCTACATCGACACCAATCGGGCGTCGTGGATGGTGTTGTACACCCAGGCCACCAGTTCGCAGGCGTTCTCCCACACCGTGCGCGAGGGCCGCGAACGCATCGTCGACCTCGTCGGCAGGTTGCTGCAGTCCGGAACGCGCAATCCCGAGCCGGACACCGACTTCGACATGATGGCGGTCGCACTGGTGGGCGCGGGCGAGGCGGTGGCCACTCGGGTCAGCACCGGTGACGCCGGAGTCCACGAGGCCGCCGAGCTGATGATCAACCTGTTCTGGCGTGGTCTGAAGGGCAGACCTGCCGATACCCCGGCGGTACCCGCAGCAAGCGGCTAGCGTTCCGACCGTGGAGGTCGCAGAGCCCGTCACACCCGCGATGAGGCCCGACCGTCTCATCCGCCGCAGTCTGGGCATGCTTCCCGCCGTTCGCAGTTCGATTGCGGCGTTGTTCGTCGTCGGTGCGCTGGCGTCGGCGCTGCCGTACGTCAGCGCCGCGGCCTTCGGCCCGATGATGCAGGTCGTCGCAGACGCGGGCACGAATGGAAACCTCACCGGCGTATGGGATATGCGGGGACCGCTGGTCGCGCGCTCCGACGGTCCGCTGAGCGAGGTGGCCGGTTCGGTTCCTTTCGCGGTGCTGTTGACCGTGTGGGCCGGCGCGCTGGTGCTGACTCAGCTGATGTATCTGGTCAACGCCTGGGTGGGCACCAAGGTCGAGCGGGTGTTGGTCACCGACATCCGGCAACGGGTGCATGATCATCTCCAGACGCTGTCGCTGGACTTCTTCACCGCCTCACGCAGCGGCGCGCTGATGCATCGCGTGACGGCGGAATCGGCTGGCGTGCAACGACTCCTGACGGGCTGCCTGCTGCCGCCGCTGATCGACTCCGTCGTGCTGTTGGTGGCGGTCTGCTACCTGGTGGCGCTGTCGTGGCAGATGACGGTGGCGGCGTTGGTTCTCACACCGGTGGCGCTGGTGGTGCTGAGATACGCCGGCCGATACGTCCAGGCGGCGGTGCGTCGGACGATGGACGCGGATCGGGCGATGGGCGCCGAGCTGGAACAGACCGTCAGCGGTATCGCCGAGATCCAGCTGTTCAACGCGCAACCGGTGCGCAGCAGGCGTTTTCGTGCCGTCTCGGACGAGGCGGCCAAGAGCGAAGCGTCGACGGTGATGTGGATGCAGGCCACCGCCAACGGATCTCAGGTGTTCGTCGCGGTGAGCACTGTCGTGGTGTTGTTGGTCGGCATCGGGTTCAGTTCGAGTTTCGGGTTGACGTTCGCAGGCCTGATGGTGTTCGCGGGCATGGTGCCGACGATGTTCGGTGCGGCGCAACGGGTGATGGGCGCCTACACCACCTATCAGTCCGTGGCGCCGAGTGCGGCGTCGACCTACGAGTTGCTCGACACCCGACCCACGGTGCAGGAGTCCCCGGGTGCCGCCAAACTCGGAGAGGTCCGCGGCAACCTGGTTTTCGAGGACGTCGCGTTCGGCTACACGCCGACGCAGAAGGTGCTCGACGGGCTGTCGTTCTCGATTTCCGAGGGCGAGACGGTGGCGCTCGTCGGCGGCATCGGCTCTGGCAAGTCCACGGTGTACAACCTGCTGCTGCGCTTCCTCGACCCGCAGCGTGGCCGAATACTGCTCGACGGCCACCCCATCGACGAGGTCACGATCGCCTCGCTGCGGGACCAGGTGTCCAAGCTGGCCCAGTTCCCGTTCTTCACCAAGGACACGATCCGCGAGAACATCCGGTTGGCCAAACCGGAGGCCACCGACGCCGAGATCGAGCAGGCGTGCACCCGGGCCAACGTGCACGCCGTCATCACCGACCCGAAGAAGATGCACGACGGATACGACACGGTCGTCGACGTCCAGGTGCCCTCCGGCGGGCAGAAACGCCTGATTGCCTTGGCGCGCTGCCTGTTACGCACACCAGAGGTGCTGCTGCTCGACGAGCCCACCGAGAACCTGGACGCCGATCAGCGTGCGCTTCTCACCGGCGTGATCCGTGGCTACGCCAAGGACCGCACCTGCCTGGTGATCAGCCACGACATGGACTTCATCGCCGCGGTCGCCGACCGCATCCTGGTGCTCGAGGACGGGCGCATCGCCCAGCAGGGCGACCACCACACCCTGATTGCCGCGGGTGGCCTGTACAGGCGGCTGTACGAGGCGCAGAACGTCGCCCTGCCGTCTTAGAGCGCCCGGACGGTTCCCGTCAGGTGCGGGTAGCCCTTCGAGAGATTGCGCAGCGTCAGATCCCAGCCGTCGGCGACGCGTTCGGTGTAGAGCCCGACGCGCGCGGGCAGCAGTACCGGCTTGCCGAAGCGCACCGAGTACTTCACGGCACCGGGAAGCTGTCCCTCGACGTTCGCCAATACGGCTGCGGCGGTGAACATTCCGTGTGCGATCGACGACGGGAACCCGAACAGCTTCGCGCCGATCGAGCTGGTGTGGATCGGGTTGTGGTCCCCGCTGACCGACGCGTAGTGCCGGATCTGTCCCGGGGTGATCTGAAGCATGGCATTCGGGGGCGGCAGCTTCTGCTGCTTGCGCGGCGGCTCCGGCTTCGGCTCGTCGGACAGGCTGGTGCGCTGCTGATGCAGGAACGTCGTCACCTGGTGCCAGGCGACCTCGTTGCCGACGCTGATCTCGGTGATCAGGTCGACCAGCAGGCCCTTGCGGTGCTCGCGGAGGTTCTCCGCGTGCACCTTGACGCCGACGGTGTCGGTGACCGCGATTGGCCGGTACTGGGTGACGTGGTTCTCGACGTGCACCGAACCCATTGCGGCGAACGGGAAGTCGAAGCCGCTCACCAACGACATCACCGACGGGAAGGTCAGCGCGAACGGGTAGGTCAGCGGCACCGTGTCGCCAAACCGCAGCCCCGTCACCGCGGCGTACTCGGAGACGTTGGCCGGATTGATCGCGAGGTCGGTGATGGTGACCGTGCGGTCGGGCAGCGCGCTGCCCCGCGAGACGAACGGCAGGGCTCCCGCCGCCGCCAACGCCATGTTCTTCAAGCCACTCGGTTGGGTCATGTCACGCCCCCAACAGGGCTTGGCCGCACACCCGAATGGTGTTGCCGGTGACGGCGTTCGAAGCGGGGCTGGCGAAGTAGGCGATGGCCTCGGCGACGTCGACCGGTTGGCCGCCCTGGAACAGGGAGTTGAGGCGGCGCCCCACCTCGCGGGTGGCCAGCGGGATGGCCTCGGTCATCTTGGTTTCGATGAAGCCCGGTGCGACGGCGTTGATGGTGATGCCCTTCTCGCCGAAGACGGGTGCCAACGCCTGCGTCATCCCGATCATGCCTGCCTTGGTGGCGGCGTAGTTGGTCTGCCCGCGGTTGCCCGCGATGCCCGCCATGGAGGACAGCCCGACGATGCGGCCACCCTCGCCGATGACGCCGTTGTCGACCAGGCCCTGTGCCAACCGTTGCGGGGCAAGCAGATTGACCGCGACGACCGAGTCCCAGCGGCCCTCGTCCATGTTGGCGAGCAGCTTGTCGCGGGTGATGCCTGCGTTGTTGACCAGGACGTCGGCCTTGCCTCCGTTGTGGTCGCCGTAGTGCTCGCGCAGGTGCTCGGTGATGCGGTCGACGGCGTCGGCCGCGGTGACGTCGAGTGCCAGTGCGGTCCCACCCACCTTGGTGGCGGTCTCGGCAAGGGCGTCGGCGGCCCCCTCCACGTCGATGGCGACCACCTTGGCGCCGTCACGGGCGAACACCTTGGCGATCTCGGCGCCGATTCCTCTTGCGGCTCCGGTGATCAAGGCGACCTTGCCGTCGAGCGGCTTGTCCCAGTCGGCGGGCGGCACCGAATCCTTGGCGTCGACGTAGAACACCTGGGCGTCGACGTAGGCGGACTTGGCCGACAGCAGGAAGCGGACGGTGGACTCCAGGCCGGTGGCGGCGGGCTTGGCGTCGGCCGCCAGGTAGACCAATCCGATGGTGGCCCCGCGCTGCAGCTCCTTGCCGAGCGAGCGGGTGAAGCCCTCCAGCGCCCGCTGGGCGATGCGCTCGTCGACGCTGCCGGTCTGGTCGGGGGTGGTGCCGACGACGACGACGCGGCCGCTCGGCCCGAGGTTGCGCAGCAGCGGGGTGAAGAAGTCACGCAGCGCCTTGAGGCCCTCGGGGGTGGTGATGCCGGTGGCGTCGAATAGCAGCCCGCCGAACGTGTCGGCCCAGCGGCCGCCGGCGTTGTTGCCGACCAGGTCGTAGTCCTCGGCGAGGGCGTTGCGCAGCGGCTCGGCCACCCGACCATCGCCGCCGATCAGGAGTGCGCCGGCGAGCGGTGGCTCGCCCGCCCGGTAGCGGCGCAGGGTCTCCGGCTGCGGAACGCCGAGTTGCTTGGCCAGGAACGAGCCAGGACCGGAGTTGACCACTTGCGAGAACAGGTCGGAAGCCACAGAGCTGCCTTTCGAGGAGACGGGTAGTGCGTGCGGGAGTGGGGTACCCATGACCGCGCGAGATTGTCGTATCGATCACGAACTTACTCCAGAGTAAGAACGGTGGGTAGTATGACCCTCGACACCAGCAACCACATTCAAGCAACGGAGATGAACGTGGCCGACACCCAGTCGCCAAGCAAGGCAGCCCGACGAGTAGCCATTCTCGGCGGGAATCGGATCCCCTTCGCGCGCTCCGACGGCGCCTACGCCAACGCGTCGAATCAGGACATGTTCACCGCCGCGCTCGGCGGACTCGTCGACCGGTTCGGCCTGAAGGGCGAGCGCATCGGCGCCGTGGTCGGCGGAGCCGTCCTCAAGCACAGCCGCGACTTCAACCTCATGCGCGAATGCGTGCTCGGCAGCGCGCTTTCCCCGTACACCCCGGCCTACGACCTGCAACAGGCCTGCGGCACGGGTCTGCAGTCGGCCATCGCGGTGGCCAACGGCATCGCGCTGGGGCAGTACGACTCGGCCATCGCCGGTGGCGTCGACACGACCTCCGACGCTCCCATCGCGTTCGGCGACGACCTGCGCCGCGTCCTGCTCGGGCTGCGCCGCGCCAAGTCCAACGTCGACCGGCTGAAGCTGGTCGGCAAGCTGCCGGCCGCCGTCGGCGTCGAGATCCCGACCAACGGCGAGCCGCGCACCGGGCTGTCGATGGGCGAGCACGCCGCCATCACCGCCAAGGAGTTCGGCGTCAAGCGCGTCGACCAGGACGCCCTCGCCGCGGCCAGCCACCAGAACATGGCCGCCGCCTACGACCGAGGCTTCTTCGACGACCTGGTCAGCCCGTTCCTCGGCCTGTACCGCGACAACAACCTGCGCGCCGATTCGACGGCGGAGAAACTGGCCAAGCTCAAGCCCGTCTTCGGGGTGAAGAACGGCGACGCGACCATGACGGCGGGCAACTCGACGCCGCTGACCGACGGCGCCTCGGTGGCCTTGCTGGCCAGCGAGGAGTGGGCGCAGGCACACTCACTGCCGGTGCTGGCGTACTTCGTCGACGGCGAGACCGCCGCGGTTGACTACGTCAACGGCCCCGACGGTCTGCTGATGGCGCCCACGTACGCGGTGCCGCGGCTGCTGGCCCGAAACGGGTTGACGCTGCAGGACTTCGACCTCTACGAGATCCACGAGGCGTTCGCCTCGGTGGTGCTCGCGACGCTGAGCGCGTGGGAGTCCGAGGAGTACTGCAAGGAGCGGCTGGGCCTCGACGCGGCGCTGGGCGGCATCGACCGGTCCAAGCTCAACGTCAACGGATCCTCGCTCGCGGCGGGCCACCCGTTCGCGGCCACCGGCGGTCGCATCGTCGCCCAGCTGGCCAAGCAGCTGGCAGAGAAGAAGGCCGAGACGGGCAAGCCGGTACGCGGGCTCATCTCGATCTGCGCGGCCGGCGGCCAGGGCGTCACCGCAATTCTGGAGGCGTAATTAAGGGGTGTAACGCCCCGCGACCACGCGTCGATATGTCCAGTAGCTCCGTGTTGCCGTCAGCCCCCCCGACCCGACGGCAACACGGGGCTCTTTTCATGCCCCGGCCCGATACGATCAGCGCTCATGGTCCATATCCGTGTCGAACGCACCATTGCCGCGCCCCAGGAGCGAGTGTTCGACTGGCTGGCCGATCCACGCGGTCTGACCGCCGCGCCGCTGGTGCTCAGGGCCGGCTTCGCGAAGGGCTGGTCGGCCCCGGAGGTTGGCGCGCTCCGTGAGGTGATCGGGGCCGGGATGTGGTTCCGCGAGGAGATGACGGCCGTCGACGCGCCGAATTCCTACTCGTACCTGATCGTCCGGTCCTTCCCGCCGTTCGACCACGACGGCGGCACCCTGACGCTCCGTCCCGAAGGTGACGGCACGCACGTGGACTGGGTCAGCTCGTACTCGCATCCGACGCGCGGGGGAGGCAAGCTGCTCGAGGCGGTCAGCGCCCCGCTGTTGCGTGCCAGCTTTCGGGCCGTCCTCGCCGGGTGTGCGAAGGCGCTCGAGAACTAGGCCGGCGGTGGATCCTTCTTCGCCTTGACCGGCCCGGCGTTCGCCGGCGGCGGGACGAATAGATTCCCCCGGACGCTGCCGCGGGCCGTCCACACCGCGACAAGACCCCAGGTGCACAGCAGCCCGCAGTAGGCGACGGCGGCCGCCACCTTGAACGCGGGCAGCCCGGTGTGCACCGCCAACTGCGTGGTGCCCGTCACGAACGTGCCGACGGGGAACGTCAGGCTCCACCACGTCAGCGCAAACGGCATGCCGCGACGCAGCGTGCGCACCGTCAACTCCGTCGCCAGCACGATCCACAGCAGCGCGAATCCCCACACGGGCACGCCGAACAGGACCGCGAAGACGTTCATCGCGCTGGCGATCTCGGCGGGCACGGCCAGTGCTGCGACGCCACCGAGCAGGCCTGCCGCCGTGATGCCCTGCCCCAGCGGTCCCAACACGATCCACAACGTCGGCACCCGAGCCGTGCCAGACGTCCCGTAGAGGGCCAGCCTGCTCCAGATCATGCTGATGATGATCAGCGCCGCGAACAACGACAGCCCGAACATGGCGTAGCAGCCGTAGAGCATCGTGGTGCGTCCGGTGCCGGGGGCCATGTGCGGGATCAGCAGCGCGCCCGCGGCGGCGGACACCATCGGCGGGACGACCGGCATCAGCCAGCCGCCGAACGCCGCATCGGGTTCTACGTTGTGCTGGGTGAACATCAGGTACGGGATCGTCGCGGCGGTGAACAGCCCACCGATGGTGCCCGTCGTCCAGAGCACCCACGCGAGGTCGACGGCGATGCGCGTTCCGATCAGATCCTTGCCGATCAGGATCGCCCCAGATCCGACGGTCATCAGCGCCATCGGGGCCGCTCCGAAGAAGTGGGCCATCTGCGGATTTCGAGAATGGGTCCGCACCATCGTCGGATGACGGAACCGCTGCACGGTCACCGCGACCAGGAGTACGACGAGCAGCACCGTGGCCACCACCCACACCACCCGGGAGAAGACGTGCAGACCCGGGACCTGGATCGGCAGCCCGGCGCCCGCGGTCGCCACGATGCCGGTGCCCATCACCGACGCGAACCAGTTCGGCCCAAGGTTCTGCAGTCGCGCGGCCTCAGTGGTCATGGCTCGTCATTGAACAGGACGCGCTCGTGCTTCGATGGACACCGTGCAGATCTCCATGTTCGGCCAACTCGGCGATGCGGGCAGTTCCAATCCGGTCGACGCCTGTGTGCGCAACGTCGCCCAGTTGCACGACGAAGGCTTTCGTCGGCTGTGGATGAGCCAAATGCCCTATGAGCCAGACCTTCTCACGATCCTCGCGGTGGCGTTGCGCGAGGTGCCCGACATCGAGGTGGCCAGCGGGGTGGTGCCCATCCAGAACCAGCACCCCATGCAGATGGCGCAGCGCGCGCTGACAGTCAGCCTGGTGTCGGGCGGACGATTCATCCTGGGCCTCGGCATGACTCATCAGGCCGTCACCGAGGGCATGTGGGGCATCCCATGGGACAAGCCGGTCCGAAGGCTCAACGAATACCTCGACGGTCTGCTGCCGCTTCTGGCGGGTGAGGCCGCCGATGCGACCGGTCAGATCGTCACCACCAGAGGCGCTCTGATGATCGCCGGAGCCCCGAAGCCCGACGTCTACATCGCGGCTCTCGGTCCGCAGCTGCTGCGGATTGCCGGTCGCCGGACGGCGGGCACGTGCACCTGGATGACGGGACCCAAGACGCTCGCCGGCCACGTCAGCCCCACGTTGCGACAGGCGGCCGCCGACGCGGGACGCCCCGAGGACGCGGTCCGGGTGGTGGCCGCGCTACCGGTGAGCGTCACCGACGACGTCGACGGCGCCCGCAAGCTCGCCGCAAAGCAGTTCTCGATGTACGGCGTGCTGCCGTCGTACCGTGCCATGCTCGATCGTGAGGGTTACTCCGGGCCCGAGGACGCCGCGATCATCGGCGACGAGGCGACCGTCCGGGATCGGCTCGCCGAATTGAAGGCGGCGGGCGTCGACGAATACGTCGGTGCCACATTCGATTCGTCACCGGAGGGGCGGGCGCGCACGCGCGCGGTGCTCCGGGCCTACGACTCGTAGACGGTCCCATCCGACAGCGTCACCCAGCTGAAAATCGCTCGACCGCAGGTGCACGATCACGCAGAATCTACGCGTGATCGACGCCCTACTGTTCTGCGGAACGGTCCTCGCGCGCCGCATCGAGGCCGCCGAGGCGTCCCTGATCGCCGCTGCCACCGAAGCGGCACGCCGGCGCGGTGCGACGGGTTTGGCGCTGCCCGTCGCGGGCGGTTACGGCTGCTTCGCCGAGGACGGGTCGCCGATGAACAAGGTCGTCGGGCTCGGTTTTCACGGAGTGCCCGACGACTGGGACGACGTCGAACGGCGGCTGCTCGCGCACGGCCCGGTGTCGGTAGAGCTGTCCAACCTCGCCGATCCCGACGTGGTCGCGCTGCTGTCAGCCCGCGGCTATCGACTGGCCGGCTTCGAGGACGTGCTCGGGTGCGCGCTGTCCGCGCACGGGTCCGCGCCGTCCGGTGTCGAGGTACGCCCGGCGGACGCGACGGAGTTCGGCGCGTGGGTGGACGTCGTGGTTGACGGGTTCGCCCACCCCGACGGCGTGGGAGTGCCCAGCCACGAAGAGTTTCCACGCAACGTCGTCGACCGCGCGATGGGCGACTTCACCGCGGCGGGCGCCGTCCCGTACGTCGCGCTCTGCGACGGCGCGGTCGCGGGCGGCGGCAGCATTCGGCTGACCGACGGCGTCGCGCAGCTCACCGGCGCGGCAACGGCACCTGAATTCCGTCGTCGCGGCGTGCAGGCTGCGCTGCTCGCGGTCCGACTGCGAGATGCCGCTCGCGCGGGGTGCGACATCGCCGTCGTCACCACCGATCCGGGGTCGACGTCGCAGAAGAACGTGCAGCGCAACGGCTTTCAGCTGCTCTACACCCGCGCGGTGCTGACCCGAGAGCGCTCGGCGCAGGCCCTGAGCGCCATGGTCGAGGTCCAACCCCGCGAAATCGACGCCTGATCAGACTCCCGCGACCGGAGCCCCCGCGGGCAGCGGGACGGCCTGGACGCCGGGGGTGTGGATCGACCCCGCCAGCCAGGGCAGCGCCGCGGTGAACACCTGGGTGGCCAACGGCCAGTCGTGGCGACCCGTCGTCGGAACCACCGAGCACGTGATGCCCTTGGCCTTGCCGAGCCCGCATAGCGTGTTGGCGGCCTGCGTCTGATCGGTGGGCATGCCGTCCGCGTCGCGCCCGCCGAGCCCGACGGCACCCTCGCTGTGCGGCATGTTGAACTTCTTCGGCGCGTCGGTGGAGATGGCGAACCAGCCCGAGACACCTTGGTAGGGAACGTGTTTGGCCATCACGGTCGCCGGGTCGAACTGCGCCCAGGCCGCCTCGCTTCCGCCGTAGAGCCGGGCCACCGTCTGATCCTTGGTGCCCGCGTTGGGGCCGGTGTCGCCCGCGATGTCGACGAAGTGGGAGAACAGTTCGGGATGCATGACGGTCAGGTCGACGGCGCAGGTGCCGCCCATCGACCAGCCGACGATGCCCCAGTCGGCGCTTGCCGGGCTGGTGTCGAAGGTGGCGTTCACGTAGGGCACCACGTCCTTGGTGAGGTGGTCGGCGACGTTGCCGCGGGTGCCGTTGACGCATTCGGTGTCGTTGTTGAACGAACCGCCGGAGTCGACGAAGACCAGCACCGGTGCGTTGCCGCCGTGGGCCTTGGCGAAGGAGTCGACGATGGACGCGGCGTTGCCGGTGCGAAGCCAGTCGGCGGGGGTGTTGAACTCACCGCCGATCATCATCACCACCGGAAGCTTGGGCGCCGGGTTGGACGAGAACCACCGCGGGGGCAGGTAGACCAGCTCGGTCCGGTGCTTGAATCCCGATGCGGTCGAAGGAATGTCGACCGGCACCACGCTGCCGTGGTCGAGCGTCGTTCCGGCCTTCTGCATGGCGCTCACGGTGTCGAGGTCGGTCTCGTCGGGTAGTGGGCCTGCGGTCAACTGGTTCCAGGCGATCTGGACGGTGGGGAAGTAGCCCACCCAGGTGTTGAGCGCCAGGCCCGTGCTCAGCAGGCACAGGGGGACGGCGGCCACCGCGGCGACGCGGCGCCACTTGACTCCGCGCCAGCCGAGTATTGCTGCGGCGAGCGCGAATCCGGTCAGCCCGGTCCATACCCACAGCGAGTCTGGTGCCGGATCACCCGCCATGCCCTGGGAGTCGACGTACCAGTGCGCCCACGCGGCCGCAGCTATGCCGACCAGGACGGCGACGGGCAGCCAGATCAGCCACCAGCGGCGCGTTCGCCAGCCAAGCGCCGCGAGCAACACCACGACCGCGACGATCTGCACCGTCAGTGGCAACCAGCCCTGCAGGAGCGACAGTCCGTGGCGGTAGGGCGCGGGGGCATCGGCGGCCAAGAAGTGCACGGTTCCATCGTGGCAACCCAACCTGGGCGGTTGCTGTTCGGAGGTTATGAAACGCAAGAGGCCCCCGCCGCAGCGGGGGCCTCGAGCACGTGATTGGACTTGGCTTAGAACGCAGCCTCGTCGAGTTCCATCACTTCGTTGTCGATGTTGTCGAGCACCGTACGGGTGCTGGCCAGCAGGGGCAGGAAGTTCTTTGCGAAGAACGACGCGACGGCGATCTTGCCCTCGTAGAAGGACTTGTCCGCACCGGTGACGCCCTGGTCGAGCGCGTCGATGGCGACGACGGCCTGCTTCTGCAGCAGCCAGCCGAGCACCAGGTCGCCGACACTCATGAGGAAGCGCACCGAGCCGAGGCCCACCTTGTAGATGTTGGCCGAATCCTCCTGCGCCGACATCAGGTAGCCCGTCAGCGTGGCCGCCATGCCCTGCACGTCCGCAAGGGCGTTGGCGAGCAGTTCGCGCTCGGCCTTGAGGCGTCCGTTGCCGGACTCGTTCTTGACGAACTGCTCGATCTCGTTCGCGATGTAGCCCAACGCAACACCCTTGTCGCGGACGATCTTCCGGAAGAAGAAGTCCTGCGCCTGGATGGCGGTGGTGCCCTCGTACAGCGAGTCGATCTTGGCGTCGCGAATGTACTGCTCGACCGGGTAGTCCTGCAGGAAGCCAGAACCACCGAAGGTCTGCAGGCTCTCGGTCAGCTTGGCGTAGGCCTGCTCCGAGCCCACACCCTTGACGATCGGGAGCAGCAGGTCGTTGACCTTGCCGGCCAGCTCGGGGTCGACGCCGTGGACGGCCTTGGCGACCTCGGCGTCCTGGAACGTCGCGGTGTAGAGGTACAGCGCGCGAAGCGATTCCGCGTACGCCTTCTGGGTCATCAGCGACCGGCGGACGTCGGGGTGGTGCGTGATGGACACGCGCGGCGCGGTCTTGTCGGTCATCTGGGTCAGGTCGGCACCCTGGATGCGGCTCTTGGCGTACTCGAGCGCGTTGAGGTAGCCGGTCGAGAGAGTGGCGATGGCCTTGGTGCCCACCATCATTCGAGCCTGCTCGATGACCTCGAACATCTGCGCGATGCCGTTGTGCACCTCGCCGACGAGCCAACCGACGGCGGGGGTGCCGTGCTGGCCGAGCGACAGCTCACACGTCGCGGACACCTTGAGGCCCATCTTGTGCTCGAGGTTGGTGACGTAGACGCCGTTGCGCTCGCCGGGCTCACCGGTCTCGAAGTCGAAGTGGTACTTCGGCACGAAGAACAGCGAGAGGCCCTTGGTGCCGGGACCGGCACCCTCGGGGCGGGCCAGCACCAGGTGCAGGATGTTCTCGCCGAGGTCGTCGGCGTCACCGGAGGTGATGAAGCGCTTCACGCCGTCCAGGTGCCACGTGCCGTCGGGCTGCGGGACGGCCTTGGTGCGGCCTGCGCCGACGTCGGAACCGGCGTCGGGCTCGGTGAGCACCATGGTCGAGGTCCAGCCGCGCTCGGCAGCCAGGATGGCCCACTTCTTCTGCTCTTCGGTGGCCTGGTTGTACATGATCTGCGCGAAACCGGCGCCCATCGAGTACATGTAGACGGCCGGGTTGGCGCCGAGGACGCTCTCCATCAGGGCCCACTGCAGCGCGCGGGGCATCGGCATGCCGCCGAGCTCCTCGTCGAGGCCGATCTTGTCCCAGCCGCCGTCGATGATGGTGCGGACCGACTTCTTGAACGCCACGGGCAGCGTCACCGTGTGCGTCTCGGGGTCGAAGACCGGCGGGTTGCGATCGCCGTCGGCGAACGAATCGGCGATGGGTCCCTCGGCCAACCGGGTGATCTCGGCCAGCATCTCGCGGGCGGTGTCGCCGTCGAGGTCGCCGTAGGGCCCCTCGCCGAGCACCTTGTCCATGCCGAACACCTCGAAGAGGTTGAACAGCTGGTCACGGACGTTGCTCTTGTAGTGGCTCACGAATTCTCCTCGATGAGATGGCGTCTGCGGTTGGGTACTCGGGCTAAGTTACCCACCAGTAACTGCAGCCAACTATACCGGCTGGTAACTTGTTCGCAAAGCAGTGTCGAGCAAATATCTGCTGGCTAACCAACCCGACGGTTGATTGGGCGGCCGGCTGACGGTGATTATGGCACCTGAGCTGCGAAAACCGCCAGATGTGATGTCTGCCACTAGCGGCCCCAGCATGCCCGCTAGGGTGAGGCGCATGAGGCGCGTGGTGGTCTGGGGCACGGGAAACATGGGCTCGACGGCGATCCGGTCCACGCTGGCGTTTCCCGGGCTGGAACTGAGCGGGGTGATCACGTCATCGCCGGACAAGGTGCGACGCGACGCCGCCAGCTTCGCCGGCCTCGACGGCGAGACCGGAATCCTCGCCACCGATGACGTCGACGCCGCGCTCGCCGACTGCGACGCGGTCGCCTACATGGCCTCCGGTGACATCCGCCCCGACGACGCCGTCGCCGACATCGAGCGCTGCCTGCGGGCCGGCGCGCACGTCGTCACGCCGTCGCTGTACTCCCTCTACGACCCGCGCTCCGCACCTCGGGAATGGGTCGACCGCCTTACCGCCGCCGCCGATGAGGGCGGGTCCACCCTGCTGGTCAGCGGCGTCGACCCGGGCTGGGCCAACGACGCGCTCGCCGTCATGGCCGCCGGGCTCTGCACGCGCATCAAGACCATCCACTGCCAGGAGATCTTCGACTACTCGACTTACGACCAGCCGCACGCCGTCCGCGTCAGCTGCGGTTTCGGTGGCGCCATGGACGAGACCCCGATGATGCTGCTGCCGTCGATCCCGACCATGGTCTGGGGCGGCAACATCCGGCTCATCGGACGGGGCCTCGGCCTCGAGATCGACGACATCACCGAGGTCGTCGAACGGCTGCCGCTCGACGAGACGGTCGAGAACGTCATGGGCCGGTTCGAGAAGGGCACGCAAGGCGCGTTCCGGCTGAAGATCATCGGCTGGGCCGACGGCAACCAGCGCATCGTCGTCGACCACATCACCCGCATCGACCCGGCCTGCGCCCCGGACTGGCCGCAGCCCGACGAAGGCGTCGGCGACCACCGCGTCATCGTCGACGGCGACCCCCAGCTGACCATCGTCAGCCGGGCCGACGTGCCGGGGGGCACCCGGGCCGACGGTGGCAACACCACGGCTGCCAACCGCCTGCTCGGCGCCATCGAATGGCTGGCGACCCAGAAGCCGGGCATCTACGACGGCCTCGACGTCCCGTTGCACACGCCGCTGCCCGACGAGGTCGAAGCCACCCGCTGGGCCTAGATCGCGGTTTCCGAGACCTCCGCCTTGTCCTCCACTGTCTCGGTGTCCGTTCCCGGCGCTTCCGCGTCGGGCAGCTGACCAACCAGATACTCCGCGAGCCCCCCGATGGTCGGGTAGTCGAACACCGCGGTCGCGTTGATCGTGAACGCGCCGCCGAACTGGCTGTGCAGCCGGTTGCGCAGTTCGATCGCCATGAGGGAGTCGGTGCCGAGGTCCAGGAAACGGCTGCTCGCCGCGGGCGGACCCGCGAGGCGCAAGAAGTTCTGCACCTCCCGCTGCAGGAACTCGGTGACGAACCCGGCGCGTTGTGCCACCGGAATCTCCTGTAGCTGCTTGAGCATCTCGCTGTCGCCCGTGACCTCGCCTGCCGCGCTTGGCAACACCAGGTCCAGGATCGGCGGCCTCGAACTGCCGAGCACCTTCGCGGCGCGCTGCCAGTTCGCCTTGATCACCGTGGCCTGGCCCGTGCCGTTGGCGACCACCTCGGCAAGGGCGCTCAGCGCGGCCGACGGTTCCAGCGGAATGAGGCCCTGGGCACCGATGTTCGCGGTCGCAGCCTCCGACGACGCCATGCCGCCCTGTGCCCAGGGGCCGAAGTTGACCCCGGTGGCGGGCAGACCCTTGGACCGTCGCTCGGCGACCAAGCCGTCGAGCAGCGCGTTGGCGGTTGCATAGTTGGACTGTCCGGGCGAGCCGAACAGGGCCGACACCGAGGACGACACGATGAAGAAGTCCAGCTCGTCGTCAACGGTCAGGCGATCCAGGTGGTACGCCCCGAAGGCCTTGGGCGCGAGCGCCGTTCGGAACCGCTCGACGCTCTGCTGGGACAGCAGCGCATCGTCGAGAACGCCAGCCAGGTGCACAACGCCACCGAGGGGCGACAACTCCGCACGAACCCGCTTCAGCAGCGTCGCCACCTCGGACTCGTCGCCGACGTCGGCCGAGAACACGTGGACCCGGCACTTGTGCCGCTCGGTGATCTCGTCTATCGCCCGCTGCGCATCCGCATCGGGCGCACGACGGCTGGTCAGCACGATCTCACCGGCGCCGAGATGGGCCAGGTAGGCCGCCGTGTGCAGACCGATCGCGCCGAGTCCGCCAGTGATCAAATAGCTTCGATCGGCCCGGGGGGCAAGCGGATTCGGGATCTGCACCACGATCTTGCCGATGTGGCGGGCCTGCTGCATCCGCCGGAACGCGGCCCGCGCCTCGTTCAGGGGATAGATCTCGGCGGGCAATGGCGTCCATTCACCTGAGGCCAAGCCCTCCGACACCTCGGTGAGCAGCGCGCGAATGCGCTCGGGCTCGGTGAACATGACCGTGTCCAACGCGACGATCTCGTACGCGATGTCGGGACGGGCCTCGGCCATCTGCTCCGGCGTCCAGATGTCGCGCTTGGCGATCTCGGCGAAACGGCCGTTCGGGGCGGTGGCCTTCAGCGTCGCCTCGATGAACCCGTCGCTGGTCAGGCTGTTGAGCACCACGTCAACCCCGACGCCGTCGGTGTCGGCCAGGATCTGGTCGGCGAAATCCGTTGAGCGAGAATCGTATACGTACTTCACGCCCAGCTTGCGCAGCGTCGCCCGCTTGAAGGTGCTGGCGGTCGCGAACACCTCGGCACCGCACTTCTGGGCCATTTGGACGGCCGCCAGCCCCACGCCACCGCTGGCGGCGTGGATGAGCACCTTGTCGCCCGGCTTGAGCTGCGCCCAGTCGAACGAGAGCCGAACCGTCAGCGCGGCAGCGGGAATGGTCGCGGCCTCCACCGCGCTGATTCCGTCCGGGATCGGCGCGAGGAACGGCGCCGGCACGTTGAACCTGGTGGCGAATGCGCCCTGCATGGAGCCGTAGACACGCTGACCCACCTCGACTCCGGTCACCCCGTCACCCAGTTGGGTGACGACGCCGGCGAAGTCGCCGCCGATCGGGCCGGGATCACCGGGGTAGAGGCCGAGCACGTTGAGCACGTCGCGGAAGTTGAGGCCGGCGGCCTCGACCCGAACCTGCACGTAGTCCGCGTCCGGCGGCGGAACGTCCTTCTCGGTCAATCTCAGGTTGTCGATCGCGCCGCGTTCGGTGGGCGCCAACACGTAGTCACCAGCGCGCGGCACCGTGAGATGACCGCTACGGGCCCACGGCAACAACCGCGACGCCAACAGCTTGCCTTGGCGCAGCGCGAGTTCCGGCTCGTCGACCGGCTTGGCGAGCAGGCTCACCAAGGCGTCCACGGCTTCCTCGGAGCCGTCGCAGTCCACCAGTCGGCAGCGCAGCATCGGCTCTTCGTTGATCGTGGTGCGGCCGAATCCCCACAACGCCGCCTGGACCGGGTCGACCGGCTCGCCGGACTCGGTGGCGACGGCCTGTTCGGTGACGATCCACAGCCCGCCGGGCAGTTTCACCTCGCCGCCCTGCACGGTGTGAACGGCGCTGAGCAGATTGGCGATCTCGCTCTCCATACGCGCGGTGGCGTCGGCGGTCGTCTCGTGCCCGATCGGCGCCGCACTCCGCCACACCACACCGGAGAATCCGAGACCCCGCTGGTGAGCATCGGCCAACACCTGACCGAGGAGCTCCGGGTCGATGTCTCGATTCAGCGGGATGCAGCCCGGCACCTTCGCGGCGAGTTCGTCGAACCCGGCAACCAGCCAGGTGCCGCTGGCGCTCCCGGCGCCGTTGGCGTCGTCACCGGAGGCAGGCACCTCGTGCCAGCCGAGGGTGTAGAGCAGCCGCGTCGCGTCGCCAACGAGGCCACGCAACAGGGCCTCACGCGGAGCTCGCTTGACGGTGAACTCGCGAATTCCGCCCAGCTGACGGCCATCTCGATCGAGGAAGTCGAGGTCGAAGACCTGTGTCTCACTGTCTAGACCGCTGTCGTGCCACTTCGCGCGGCAGTAGAACCGTCGAGGCATCTTCTCGCGCAACGTCACCTGCCCGTACCGCAGCGGCAGGAACAGGTCGTTGACCCCCTGCTCGGCGGCGAGGAGGGCGGGGAAGGCGGGGAAGGCGACACCGGTGCACAAATCCATCAGCACCGGGTGCATCGGTTCGGTGCCGAGGTGTTCGGTGAGCTCTTCGCCGACGAGGATGTCGCCGATCGCCTCACCGTCGCCAAGCCACAACGACTTCAACGAGCCCGACCAGGTCGGGCCCCACGCCAGCTCCAGATCGGCGAACGTCTCGAACAGGTCCTGCGGACGCATCCGCTCCAGCCGCTCGACTGCCTCGTCGACCGGTTCCTGCGGCTCGGCGGGCGCGTCGGCGTCGTCGGCACCGGTGGCAACGACACCCTCGGCGTTCAGTGACCACTCGGCGCCCTTTTCGCCGTAGGCGCGGCTGTGCACCTGGAACCGCGACTCACCATCCTGGCTGAGGGGATGCAGCGTCAGCTGTACTTCGCGAGAAGCCTTCTCGGGCAAAATGATCGGCTCGTAGAAGAAGACTTCCTTGGCCCGAGCGGGGGTGCCGACCGCGGCCAGCGCCATCGCCGCGTAGGTTGCGCCGGGGACGACGACCGTGCCGTAGATGACGTGGTCGGACAGCCACGGCTGCGACTTCACCGAAAGCCTGCTGGTGAAGACGGAGTCGCCGGACGCGAGCTCCTTTGCGCTGCCGAGGATTCCGGACACCGACGCACCGTTGCCCTCTGCCCCGGTGAGACCGGACGCCTTGGGCCAGAACCGGCGGCGCTGGAACGGGTAGGTCGGCAGCTCCAGTGGCGTGGAACTCCCGTGGGCAATCGCCGCGAAGTCGAGGCGGTGGCCGCCGACGTAGGCCGCAGCCAGGGCGTCGGCGATCTGGCGACGGTCGTCGACGCCCTTGCGCATCGACAACACCGCCCTCGGCGCGGCCAGGTGTTCCGGCCAGACCTGGACCGCGGCGCTTGTCAACACCGGTTGCGGACCGATCTCCATCAGCACCGAGCAGCCAAGGGCGGCCACGGTGCGCACGCTTTCGGCGAACTGCACCGGCTGACGGGAATGACGCCGCCAGTATCCGGCGTCGAGCGGGGTCTGCGGCGCCAGAATGGCACCGGTGCGGTTGCACACCAACGGCAGCGTCGGTGCGGCGAACTGCACCTGCGACGCGTAGGCCTCGAACTCGTCGAGCACCGGGTCGAGCAGTTCGGAGTGGAAGGCGTGGCTCGTCTGCAGCCATGTGCAGCGGATCCCCTCCTCCTCGAACCGCTCGACGGCACTCTCCAGGTCCTCACCCGGGCCCGAGAGCACGGTGTTGGGACCGTTGTAGGCACCAACCGACACCCGCGGGAAGTCGGCGGCGACCTGCTCGACCTGCTTGGCGTCGGCGAACACCGCGACCATTCGACCGCCCTCGGGCAGGCTGCCGAACAGCCTGCCGCGCTCGGCGATCAGCCGTGCGCCGTCGGCGAGGCTGAACACCCCCGCCACGCACGCGGCCGCGTACTGGCCGACACTGTGGCCGAGCACCACGTCGGGCTCGATGCCCCACGACTGCCACAGCCGGGCCAGGCCCATTTCGACGGCGAAGAGTGCCGGCTGCGCAAACGACGTGTGCCGCAACGCCTCTCCGGCCTTGCCGCCGGTGTCGAGGTCGGTCGCGAACATCACCTCGAGTAGCGGACGCGGCAGAATGTCCTTGACCGCCTCCGCGCACTGCAGCACGGTTTCGGCGAAGACCGGTTCGCTCTCGAACAGTTCGCGCGCCATGCCGGGGTACTGACTGCCCTGGCCGGTGAACAACCACGCCGTCGTCGGATGGTTGACGTGCTCGCCGCGGACGACGCCGGAGCGCAGGCGATTCTCGGCCAGTTCGGCAAGACCGTCGCGGGCGGCCGCGATCGAGTCGACGACCAGCGCGGCGCGATGTTCGAAGTGCGACCGGCCCGTGCCCGCGGTGAGGCACACCGCGGACAGGTTGGCGTCCGGGTGCATGCTCAACCACGTGTCGTAGCGTCGGGCCAACGCCGCCAGGGCTTCTGGCGACCGTGCGGACAGTGCGAGGACGCCGACCGGAGCCGTGGAGTCCTCTGGTGCGGCCTCGGACGGCTCGATCCTCGCCGGCGCCTCCTCGATCAGCACGTGGGCGTTGGTCCCGGTGAAGCCGAACGAGCTGACGCCTGCGCGTCGTGGCCTGCCGTTGGCGTGCCACGGAGTTGCCTCGTCGACGACCCGCACAGGCAGGGAGGCCCACGGAATGTGGGGTGACGGGGTGTCGAAGTGCAGGCTCTCGGGCAACAACGCGTTCTGCAGCGACAACACGACCTTGATCAAACCGGCTGCGCCGGAGGCGGATTCGGTGTGTCCGATGTTGGTCTTCACCGAGCCCATCAGCAGCGGCCGGTCGGCGTCCCGCGAGCCGGCGTAGGCGGCCGCCGCGGCCTGCACCTCGATCGGATCGCCGAGCGGGGTACCGGTTCCGTGCGCCTCCAGGTAGTCGACGTCACCGCCGTTGAGGCCCGCGCGGGCGAGGACTGTGCCGATGAGGCGTTGCTGGGCACCACCATTGGGCACGGTGAGACCGCTGGACGCGCCGTCCTGGTTCACCGCGCTGCTCGAGATGACGGCACAGATGCGGTCCCCGTCGCGCTCGGCGTCGCTGAGCCTCTTGAGGACGAGGACGCCGCAGCCCTCGCTGCGCACGTAGCCGTCGGCGCTGGCGTCGAAGGTCTTGCAGCGTCCGACGGGGGAGAGCATCCGCGCGCGGGAGGCCGCAATCATGGTGACCGGGCTCAGCAGGACGTTCACCCCGCCGGCCAATGCCATGTCGCAATCGCCGAAGCGCAAGGCTTGAGCGGCCTGATGGACCGCGACCAGCGCCGAGCTGCACGCGGTGTCGACGGCCACTGCCGGTCCCTCGAGTCCCAGCGCGAACGCGACGCGACCGGAGATGGCGTTGAGCGCGTTGCCGGTGATGAAGTGCGGTTCGATCTTGTCGATCGACCCGGCCGACAGCAGATGCGCGTACTCGTTGGCGGCCACGCCCATGAAGATTCCGGTGCGGCTGCCACGCAGCGAGGCAGGCGAGTACCCGGCCCGTTCCAGGCCTTCCCACACGGTTTCGAGCGTCAGTCGCTGTTGCGGCTCGATCCAGACGGCCTCGCGCGGTGAGATCCCGAAGAACTCTGGATCGAATCCGTCTATCCCGTCGAGGAATCCACCGAAGCGGGTGTACGTCTTGCCCACAGTGTCGGGATCGGGGTCGTAGAACTCGTCGATGTCGAAGCGGTCCTCGGGAACCTCGCGGATTGCGTCGACCCCGCCGGAAAGCAGGTCCCAGAAGGCTTCCGGGTCCGATGCGCCGGGGAAGCGGCACGACACCGCGACGATCGCGATCGGCTCGTCAGAGCGGGTCGTCACCGACCGGGCCACGGCGGGGGCGGTGTCGGGGGTCTCGCTGAGGCCGAGCACGTCACCGAGAAGGTAGTCGGCCACGTCCGACAGGCGGGGGTGATCCATCACCACGGTGACGGGGATTTCCTTGCCGACACCCGCCTCGATGCGCCGCCGCATCTCCACGGCCATGAGCGAGTCCATGCCGAGGTCGAAGAAGCCGGCATCCTCGCGGATCTCCGCGGCGTCGACCAGCGTTATCTCGGCCACCGCATCCCGCAGGAAGTCGGTGAGCAGTCTCCTGCGCTGCTGCACCGGGGCGTTGACGAGTCGTTCGACCAGCTGCGTCTTCCCGGTGCTCGTGGACGGTGTCGCCGTCTGCTCGGTGGGCAGTTCGCGCTCCACCTCCGCGAGGAACGCCCGCCTGCCCGCCTGCTGATACAGCGGAAGGAAACGGGCCCAGTCGATTCGGGCCACGACGGCGTGCGCGGGCCCGCCTGCCGAGGACGCAGCCACCACGTCGACCAGCCCTGCCAGTGCATCCGCGGGCGAGAGGGTCCGGACGCCGCGCTGCTCGAGCCGCGCGCGGGACTCCGCGTCGGCCATGCCTGCCGACCACGGACCGAAGTTGACGCTGGTGGCCGGTACGCCCCGCGCGCGGAGGCGCGCGGCCAGCCCGTCGAGGAAGGCGTTGGCCGCGGCGTACGCGGTCTGGCCGAAGCCGCCCCACACCGAGGCGATCGAGGACGTGCTGATGAAGAAGTCGAGCTTTAGATCGGTCGCTGCTTCGGCGAGATGCCAGGCGCCCCAAACCTTTCCGGCGAACACGCGGTCGACTTCGGCGTCGTCGAGACCGCTGAGCGGGGTGGTGCCGATCTCGCCTGCGGCATGGACGATGCCGGCCAGGGGCGGTAGTTCGGCCTGGATGCCTGTCAACAGCCGGGCGACGTCGTGTGCGTCTGCCACGTCGGCGGTGACCACCCGGATCTCGCAGCCGTGCTGCGCGATGAGTGCGTCGACTCGCCGTTGCGTGGCGTCACCGGGAGCTCGCCGGCTGGTCAGCACCAGCTGCCCGGCGCCGTTCGCGGCCAGGTAGCCGGCGATCTCCAGGCCGATGGCACCGAGGCCACCGGTCACCAGATACGTTGCGTCACTTCGGAGTTCCAACGGCTTCCCGTTTGGCTGCTGCGCGCGGCGGACGAGCCGAGGCAGATAGACCGCTTGGCCGCGCAGCGCCAGCTGGTCTTCGCGGGCGGCGGTGTCGTGCGGTGCCGTGACACGGTCGAGGAGTCGGGTCCACTCGTCACCGGTGGCATCGGTCGGCACGTCGACCAGTCCACCCCACACCTGCGGAAGCTCCAGAGCCGCGGCCCGGCCGAATCCCCACAGCGCGGTCTGTTCCGGCGCGACCACGTCGGTGTCGGTGACGCGCTGTGCGCCGCGGGTCAGTACCCAGATCGGCGCGCGGAGGTCGGCCGACGTCGCGGCCTTGAAGAGACGCCGCGTACCGCTGAGGACTCGATGTTGGATCCGCAGCAGCGATTGCGTCGACGGTTCCGCGTCCGAGCCGAGCGCCGCGACGTGCAGGATGCGCAGCGCAGGACCGTCGGCGGCAGCGACGCGCAGCGTCTCGGCGAGCGCGGTCTCGTCGGCGTCGGAGGTCGGCACCTCGACGAACCGATGCCGTTGTCCGCGGGCGGTGATGGCGTCGACCAAGGACTGCAGCGCGGGGGAGTGCGTGCCGACGAGAAGCCAGCTGAACTCCTCGCCGGACTCGATGCCGGAGAGCGGGTTGGGAGACTTGTCCCAGCGGATCTCGTAGCGGTCATCCGACGTCGACTGCGCCACGCGCTGTCGGTTGTGTTGTGCCGCTAGCTCGGTCAAAACCTGCATCACGTGCGAGTCCTCGCCCGACCCGCCGAGCAGGGTGGCGAGTTCGGCGATGTGGCCGTCCTCGAGCAGGCGGACGGAGTCGGTGCGAGGGCCGGCGACGGCTCGCTGTTCACCGGCCGGCTCGCGGTCGTCCTTGAACCAGTACTGGCGGTGTTCGAAGGGGTAGGTGGGAAGGTCGACCTTCCGCGCTGGGGTCTGCTGGAAGGCGGCGAAGTTGGGTACGTGGCCCTGGACGTAGGCGTCGGCGACGGCCTCGGCGATCTGCCTGTGGTCGACGACGTTGCGGCGCAGTGACGCGATCGCCCGAGGCGCGGTCGCAGCATCGGGCCACGCCCGCAGTGCGGTCGCGGTGAGCACCGGCTGGGGGCCGATTTCGAGCAGCACCTTGCAGTTCAGCGCGGCGAGGGTCTGCACACTCTTGGCGAACTCCACCGGTTGGCGGGCGTGCCGACGCCAGTACGCACCGTCGAGTCGCGTGCTCCAGCCGAGCGCGTCACCAGTTCGGTTGTCGATCAAAAGACGTTGTGGCGCAGCGTAATCCACGGTGTTGGCATACGACTCGAACTCGTCGAGGATCGGGTCGAGCAGCGCCGAGTGGAACGCGTGGCTGGTGTCGAGCCAGTCGCATCGGACATCGTCGGCGGTCAACGCGGCGACGGCCCGCTCTAGGTCGGCGGCAGGCCCCGACAGAACGGTGTTGGCGCCGTTGTAGGCGGCGACCGACACGGCGGGGTACTCATCGGTGACGCTCTCCGCGCGTTCGGCGCCGGTGAATACGGCCACCATCCGGCCGCCCGCGGGCAGACTGCCAAAGAGGCGGCCGCGTTCGGCCATCAGTCGAACGCCGTCCTCGAGCGTCAGCACCCCGGCAACGCACGCCGCTGCGTACTGGCCGACGCTGTGGCCCAGCACGACGTCGGGTTCGAAGCCCCACGACTGCCACAGGGCGACGAGGCCCATCTCCACCGCGAACAGGGCAGGCTGCGCGTACGCGGTCTGGCCCAGCGTCTCGTCCGCGGTGCCTCCGAAGATAACGTCCAGCAGGGGCTTTTCGAGGACGTCGGCGACCACTGCGGCGCACCTGTCCAAGGTCTCGGCGAACACCGGCTGAGTGGCGTACAGCTCCTCGGCCATACCGGTGTACTGGCTGCCCTGACCGGTGAAGAGCCACGCCGTCTTCGGGGTGTCGTGCGATTCCCCGCGGACCAGTCCCGGAGCCGGGCGGTCGTCAGCAAGCGCGCCGAGGAGTTCGATGGCGGATTCTCTGGAGTCGACCACCAGCGCGGCCCGATGCTCAAGGTGCGCTCGCGCCGTGCCCGCGGTGATGCAGATGTCGGCGAGGCTGGCCTCGGGGTGTGCAGTCAGCCACCGGCGGTAGCGATCTGCGAGCTGCGTCAACGCGGCGGGTGTGCGTGCCGAGAGCGGAAGGATGCTGAAGCGATCCGCCGGTTGGTCGACCGGATCGGCAACGGCCACCGGAGATTCCGCGGGCGCCTCTTCGAGGATGACGTGCGCGTTGGTGCCGGCGAAGCCGAACGAGCTGATGCCTGCGATGCGGGGTCGGTCGCCCCGCGTCCACGGGGTGGTCTCGCGGACCACCTCGACGGCAAGGCGGTCCCACGGAATGTGCGGTGAGGGGTTCTCGAAATTGCAGTGCTTGGGCAGGGTTTCGTGCTCGAGGGACAGGATGACCTTGATGACGCCTGCGATTCCCGCGGCTGCCTCGAGGTGCCCGATGTTCGTCTTCGCCGATCCGATCAACAGCGGTTGGTCGGATGCGCGGCCTGCGCCGAGCACCGCTCCGGCGGCCTGGGCCTCGATCGGGTCGCCAAGCGACGTGCCGGTGCCGTGTGCCTCCAGGTATCCGACGTCGCGGGGTTCGAGGTCGGCACGCTTGAGCGCATCGGTGATGACCCGTTGTTGGGCAACACCATTCGGCACCGTCAAGCCACCCGACGCGCCGTCCTGGTTGATCGCGCTGCCGCGAATCACGGCGCGAATGTGGTCGCCGTCGGCAATCGCGTCTTCGAGGCGCTTGATGACGATGATGCCGCAGCCCTCACCGCGCACGTAACCGTCGGCGGCCGCGTCGAACGTCTTGCACCGGCCGTCGGGGGCGAGCATGTGCGCGTTCGAGAACGTGATCATGGTGGCCGGGGTGAGCAGCACGTTGGCGCCACCCGCCAGCGCGAGATCGCACTCTCCAAGGCGCAGTGCTTGGCAGGCCTGGTGAATCGCCACCAGCGACGAGCTGCACGCCGTGTCGACGGCCACCGACGGTCCCTGGAGCCCAAGCCGGTAACTGATGCGGCCCGCCGCAGCGGCGTTCGACGTACCGATCGCGAGGTACGCCTCGATCTCGTCGTAGTTCAGCGCGTCGGATGCCATCCCCAAGTAGTCGTGGGTTGCCAACCCGATGAAGACGCCGGTGTTCGTGTTTGCCAGATCCGTAGGTGCCGTGCCGGAATGTTCGACGGCGCGCCACGACGTCTCGAGAAGGATGCGATGTTGGGGGTCCATCAGCCGAACTTCGCGGGCCGACATTCCGAAGAACGGTGCGTCGAATCCTGTGACGTCGTCCACGAAGCCAGCTCGGCGGGTGACGATCTTGCCGGGGACTCCCGGTTCTGGATCGTAGAAGTCATCGGCGTTCCAGCGGTCTTTCGGCACGTCGGAGACGGCGTCGCGGCCCTCGAGCAGGACGTCCCAGAACTCGTCTGCGTCCGCCGCGCCCGGGAATCGTGCTGCGTAGCCGACTATCGCGAAACGCGGGGCCTGCTCTGTCGGATGAACTTCGCTGCCCATGGCAGTGCCCTTCCATCATGACCTACGGTGAGGTAACTTACTCGTCGGTCAGATTAACTTACTCATCGGTCAGTTTCGAGCGGTTTGAGGCCGCTGAGTTGCTGAGAAGCAATGTCGCCGCCCACTATGGCACGTGCGGCCCGGCGTCACGGATTCGTAACCGACGATCTGGCGGAGTCGGTTAACGAGGGTATGTTGGGCGCCGCGACGTGAGGTACCGGCTCCGGCAACCGGGCAAACTGGGAGGACGAAGTTCTTGCGCATCGGCGATATAACCATCGGCGCTCTTCACGAGTGGTCGGTGAGTTCGGGAACCGTGACGTCGTGGCACCCCACCGCTGCAGCGCAGGAGAAGGCTCGCCAGGCTCCGGTCAGCACCGTGCCGGTGAGCTACATGCAGCGTCAACACCTCCGCAACTACCATGACCGCACGGATGCGGGACTGAACTTTTCGCGTCAGATCATCGCGAGCTGCGAGGTGGCCGGCGAATGCGACATCGCCGCCATGGACCACGCCGTCAACGCGTACCTCCAACGTCACGACACCTTTCGGAGTTGGTTCGAACGAACCGACGCGGGCGAATTCGTCCGCCACGCCATTGAGGATCCCACCGACATCGAGTTCGTGCCCGTCGAGCAAGGGCACATGACGGCCGACGAGATCCACGCCCACGCCGTCAGCATCCCGAATCCGTTGGAGTGGGGCTGTTTCACCTTCGGAATCATCCAGCACGACGGCAACTTCACCTTCTTCGCCGCCATGGACCACGTCCACGGCGATGCGACGCTGATCGGCACCACGATGATGGAAGCCAACGGCATGTACTCGGCGCTGAGTTCGGGTGGCGACGCCCTGGTGCTTCCCGACGCAGGCAGCTTCGACGCCTTCTGCGTCCGGGAGCAGGAGTACACCTCGGAGCTGACCACGGACTCACCAGGCGTGCGCAGGTGGATCGACTTCGCGCAGAACAACGGGGATGGGTTCCCGGAGTTCCCGCTGCCGCTCGGCAACCCGGGCAAGGCGACCGCTAGCGACATGACGTCGCACGTTCTGATGGACGCGGCGCAGACCGAACGCTTCGAGGCGGCCTGCTCGGCCGCGGGTGCCCGCTTCGTCGGCGGTCTTTTTGCCTGTCTCGGCCTGGTCGAACACGAGTTCACCGGCGCCCTGACCTACTACGGGCTCACTCCGAGAGACTCCCGAACCGCCGGCGACAACTTCATGACGCAGGGGTGGTTCACCGGGTTGATCCCGATCGTCGTCCCGGTGGCGGCGACGTCGTTCACCGAGGCGGCTGCGGCCGCTCAGTCGTGCTTCGACTCGAGCCTGGACATGGTGCGGGTGCCGTACTACCGCGTGTTGGAGCTGGCACCGTGGCTGCGGTGGCCGCAGCCGAACTTCCCCGTGTCGAACTTCCTGCACGGCGGTGCGGCGCCGCTCAACGCGGTCCTCGCGGCGGGCGCCATGGGGCTGGCGAACAACATCGGGATCTATCCCGACGGACGGTTCTCCTACCAGTTGACGATCTACATATTCCGGTACGGGGAGGGCACGGTCATGGCGATCATGCACCCCGACAACCCGGTGGCCAAGAAGTCGGCAACCCGCTACATGGAGGCCATGAGTTCGGTCGCCGTGCGCGTCGCCGACAGCGGTCACTGGGGACGCGTCGCATAACAGGGAGCACATGGATGGCAACGGTTCTTCGGCGCGATACGCGAATCGTGCGGCGGTGAGGGCGTCATGCGACGGGTAGCTGATCTCGTGGTCCGGTGGCCCTGGGCGGTCGTAGGCGTGTGGGTCGCGCTGTTGATCGCCCTGCCGCTGACCCTTCCGTCCCTAGGTTCGATGGCCGAGAAGCATCCGCTGGCCATCCTGCCCGCGGACGCACCGTCGAGTGTCACCGCTCGCAAGATGACCGATGCATTCCACGAATCGGGCAACGACGACCTCCTCCTGATCGCGCTGACCAACGACAACGGACTAAGCGCGGGCGACGAGCCGACTTACCGCAAGCTGGTGGACGCGCTGCGCGACGACGTGACAGACGTCGTGATGGTGCAGGATTTCGTCAACACACCAGAACTGCGGCAGTTCCTGACGAGTGAGGACAAGAAGACCTGGGTGTTGCCGGTGGGTCTAGCGGGGGAGTTGGGTACTCCCCAGGGCTTCGCGTCCTTCAACCGGGTGGCCGACCTGGTCAAACTCAATACCGCGGGCAGTCCGCTGGACGTGCACGTCACGGGGCCGGCGGCCACCGTCGCCGACCTCACCGTCGCGGGTCAAACCGATCGTCTGCCGATCGAACTCGCGATCGCAATCCTGGTGCTCGCGGTCCTGTTGCTGGTCTACCGCAGCGCGGTCACGATGCTGCTGCCGCTGGTGACGATCGGGTCGTCCCTGCTGATCGCGCAGTCTTTGGTGGCTGGATTTTCCGAGCTAACGGGGTCGGGCGTCTCGAACCAATCCGTCATCTTCCTGAGCGCCATCATGGCCGGTGCCGGGACGGACTACGCGGTCTTCCTCATCAGCCGCTATCACGATTATCTGCGATTGGGGGCCGACCCCGAACGGGCGGTCCGACAGGCGATGGCATCCATCGGGAAGGTGATCACCGCATCAGCCACCACCGTGGGGCTCACCTTCCTGTTGTTGAGCTTCGCGAAGATGGGAGTCTTCCGAACGGTCGGAACTTCGGCGGCAATCGGGATCGGCGTCGCCTACCTGGCCGGCGTCACGTTGTTGCCGGCAATTCTGGTGCTCGCCGGGCCGCGTGGCTGGATCAAGCCGCGGCGCGAACTGACCGCTCGATTCTGGCGGCGGTCTGGCATCCGCATCGTGCGCAGACCGGTGGCCCATCTCGTGACCAGCCTGCTGGTGTTGGGCCTGCTGGCCAGTTGCGCGATCTTTGCGCACTACAACTACGACGACCGCAAGGCCGTGGCGGCGTCGGCACCAAGCTCTGTCGGGTACGCCGCGCTGGAACGCCACTTCCCGATCAGCCAGTCGATACCCGAATACGTCCTCATCCAGTCGCCGCGTGATCTGCGTACGCCGCAGGCGCTTGCAGACCTGGAGCAGCTGGCTTCGCGTATTGCCCAATTACCTGACATCGGTCTGGTCAGTGGCGTCACCAGGCCCTTGGGAACCGTGCCGCCCGAGTTCAGGGCTACCTATCAGGCTGGCCTCGTCGGTTCCCGGCTGGCCGACGGCTCCAACCAGATCGACCAGCGCACGGGCGACCTCAGCCGGCTGTCAGCCGGAGCCAATACGTTGGCCGACAGCCTTGTCGACGTGCGCGCGCAGGTCAACAAGATCGCGCCGAACATCCAGCGTCTGATCGACTCCGTCTCCTCACTGAGAGCCAAGAACGGCGGCGACACCCTGGTGCGCGACGTCGACAATGCCGCAAAGCTTGTCGACGCCATCAACGCGCTCGGTAATCAGATGGGCATGAACTTCACCGCTGCCAGGGATATGTTCGCCTGGATCGGCCCGGTCTTGACGGCGTTGCAGGGCAACCCGATCTGCGACCTCGACACCTCCTGTAGCAATACCCGCGACGTATTCGCGCGACTCGTCGCCTCGCGTACCAATGGAAACCTCGATCAGCTGAACAATCTGGCGCACCAGCTGCAGGGGATGGGTGACAAACAGTCTCTGAATGCCACGTTGAAGAAGCTGAACAGCACACTCGCCGGCGTCTCCTCGGCCGTCAACGCCATGGGGTTGGACAAACCCGGCGGTGCGCAGGCGGGCCTGACCCAGCTGAAGCAGGGCGCCGACCGCCTGGCTGGTGGCAGCCAGCAGGTAGCTGGCGGGGTCGACCAACTCGTCGAACAGGTCAAGGTAATAGCCGACGGCCTTGGCGAGGCTTCAGGGTTTCTGTTGACGATGAAGGAGAACGCTTCAGATCCATCGCAGGCCGGGTTCAACATCCCGGTGGAGGTGCTGAAGCTGGCAGAGTTCCAAAAGGCCGCCAAGGCGTACGTGTCGCCGGACGGACACTCGGTGCGGTACCTGGTGCAAACCAAGCTCGACCCGTTCAGCTCTGCGGCGATGGATCAGGTCAACCAGATCAGGGACGTCGCCATGGGGGCCCAGCCGAACACCACGTTGGCCGACGCCACGATCTCGATGGGAGGGTATCCGGCCGCGCTCAAGGACACCCGCGACTACTACCAGCACGACATTCGGTTCATCATCATCGCGACGCTCATCGTCGTCCTGCTGACTCTGATGGTGCTGCTGCGTGCGATCGTCGCACCCCTGTACCTCGTTGGCACCGTGGTGCTTTCGTACTTTGCGGCCATCGGCATCGGCGTATTCGTATTCCAGTTCCTGCTCGGGCAGCAGTTGCATTGGAGTGTGCCGCCGTTGGCCTTCGTCGTACTGGTGGCGGTGGGAGCCGACTACAACATGCTCCTGGTGTCGCGAATGCGCGACGAGTCTCCGCGCAGCCTGCGTTACGGAGTCATCCGTACCCTGGGTTCGACGGGCGGTGTGATCACCGCGGCAGGGCTCATCTTCGCCGCTTCGATGGGCGGACTGATGTTCTCGAGCATCGGCATCGTGCTGCAGGGCGGCTTCGTCATCGGGGTGGGAATTTTGTTGGACACCTTCGTGGTTCGCACCATCACGGTCCCCGCGATTGCGGTTCTGGTCGGACGCGCGAACTGGTGGCCGTCAGGTCGAATGAGTGCGCGGCGGTCGTCGACGCCGAAGGCCGAACCCGTCGAGCAACCCGGTTAGCGCGGGCCTGCGATGTATGTGAAACTACGACACGAGGCAGACGGGTCAGGACTACGGATGAAGAAGCTCCTCGCGGGACTTGCGGTAGTGATAACTGCTGGCGTCACTGGATGTTTCGGCGTAGGTTCCGCCGCCGCAGACGACGCGCGGCCGGTCGATCCGCCTGCGCCGGGATCGCCGGCCGGCAACACCCCGGCCCCCGTCGCGGCGGTGAACGGGACGGCGTACGCCCTCGGCGGCGCCCACGTCCTTGGGATTCCCTACGACGAGTACATCCGACTCACGGGCGCTGACTGGTTCCCTGGGATGAAGCGGGAGAAGGTCGACTATCCCGCGGGCCAGGTTCAGGGCCACGTTCTGGAGCGACTGTTCCCCGGTATCGGCCCCATCGGAGAGCAGATCCGTCCCGGTTTGGGTTTGGACGGTCCGAGTATCGGCGAGTCCGTCGACATCGGCGAGCCGAACCTCCAGGCGGCCATTCGCAACGGTGGTCCCGGGGTCGCGATGGGCTTGTCCGAGGGGGCCTTCGTCCTCGACGCCGTGAAGGATCGATTGGCCACTGATCCGACCGCTCCGCCGCCGGATCAGTTGAGCTTTGCGACGTTTGGCGACCCACTTGCGAAGAGCTCCTTCGGGGAGAGCTTTCTGACGCAGATGTTCCCCGTGGGCAGCGTCGTGCCCGCGCTGGACTTCCGCATGCCCGCTCCGGTCGAGAGTCAGTACCACACCGACCAGTTCGTCTCTGCCTACGACAGCATTGCCGACTTTCCCGATCGTCCGGACAATCTGTTCGCCCTCGCCAATTCGATCGCCGGGCTGGCCACCGGCCACACTGCCATTGCGTTCACCAAACCGAGCAACGTGCCGCCGCAGAACGTCAGGACGGAGGTCAACTCCAGGGGCGGGACGACCACGACGTATCTGATTCCGGAGGAGCACCTCCCGCTGGTCCTGCCCTTCAAGTATCTCGGTTACCCGCAGGACACGCTGAATCAGCTCGACGCGATACTGCTGCCCCGCGTGAACGCGGGCTACTCGCGAAACGACGATCCGGCGACGGCTCCGGTCCAGGTGGACCCCGCGCGCGGCTTCGATCCCGTGGCTGTCACCGCGCCTGCCAACGAGGCGACCTTCAGTGGCAGCGATGATCCACTCTCGACGCTCGCCAACAGCCTGATGTCCGCGTTCTCCAGTGGCCCGGAGTAGCCGTGCGGACAGTCAGATTTCCACGAACTACGACGGACGTGACGTGACGCCTGCCCCCCAGTCGAGCATCCTCTCGATATTGCACGGTCGCGCTAGCATGCGCCCCGATGAGGTCGCCTTCACCTTCACCGACTACGACAACGACTCTGGAGGCGTTGCCGAGAGTGTGACGTGGTCGCAGTTGTCCCGCCGAACGTTGAATGCGGCGCGCGAACTGGGCAATCACGCATCGGTCGGAGACCGGGTCGTGATTCTGGCACCACAGGGACTCGATTACGTCCTGGCATTCCTGGGGTCCATGCAGGCCGGCCTGATCGCGGTGCCGCTGCCCCTGCCGCACCGCGGCGCCAGCCACGATCGGGTGAGTGCCGTCTTCGACGACACGTCGCCCGCGGTTGTGCTCACGACGTCCACCGTTGCAGACGACGTCGCGGAGTACCTTGATCGCGCAGGCCTCGACGTCGTCCCGAAGATTGTCGAAGTCGATGCGATGAATCTGGACGGCCTGCTCGACGTAGGGTCCGGCGCTTCATCGGCGGAGTTCCCCAGCACGGCGTATCTGCAGTACAGCTCGGGTTCGACCCGGCTGCCCACCGGAGTGATGATCTCGCACCAAAATCTCCAGGTGAACTACGAGCAGTTGATGCGCAAGATCTTTGGCGCAAGCGTCACGTCTGGAGCCGATCTCACCATGGTGTCGTGGTTGCCCTTCTATCACGACATGGGTTTGGTGCTTGGTGTCTGCGCACCCATCCTCGGTGGCTTTCACGCCCAGCTCACCAGCCCGACCGCTTTCCTGGAAAGTCCAGCCAGATGGATGCGAGCATTGGCGCAGAACCCGCATGCGTTCTCGGCGGCGCCGAACTTTGCCTTCGACCTGGCGGCCCGCAAGACCACCGACCGTGATCTCGCCGGACTCGACCTCGGTGGAGTGGTTGGCATCATCAACGGCGCTGAACGCGTCGTGCCCGCGAGCCTGGAGCGCTTCGCAGATCGGTTCGCGCACTTCAACTTTCGCGACCACATGCTGCGTCCCTCCTACGGCATGGCGGAAGCGACCGTCTTCGTGACGACCGCAACCTGGGCGGAGTCGTCGGCTGTCGCATTCGACATCGATGAGTTGTCCGCGGGCCGCGCTCGGCGGTGTCCGGCCGGAACCGGGTCGTCGCTGGTGAGCTACGAACTGCCGCAGTCACCCATGCTGCGGGTGGTCGACGTCGAGACGGAGCGGGAAGTCCCGCAGGACGTGGTCGGCGAGCTCTGGGTGCACGGCGACAACGTTGCGACCGGATACTGGGGTAGGCCGCCCGAGGAGCAGCGCTGCTTCGGGGCCACGATCGTCGATCCCTCGTCGGGTACACCGGATGGACCGTGGTTGAGAACGGGCGACTTGGGTTTCGTCTCCAAGGAAAAGCTCTTCATCGTCGGCCGCATCAAGGACCTGCTGATCATTCGCGGTCGCAACCACTATCCCGAGGACATCGAGGCGACGATCCAGGAACTCACCGGCGGTCGTGTCGCGGCGATATCGGTCCCGGTGAACGACGTGGAGCAATTGGTCGCCGTCGTCGAGCTCAAGAAGCGTGAAGATTCGCCCGAGAGCTGGCTCGATGTCGTCAAGAGCGACGTCACCGCGGCGATATCCAATGAGCACGGTGTGACCGTCGGCGATCTCGTGCTGGTACCGCCCGGGTCGATCCCGACCACGACGAGCGGCAAGATTCAGCGTGCAGCGTGCGTCGGTCTGTATGGCGAGGGGCAGTTCGACCGGTTGGACGCCTGAGCCCAATCGCGGGGCGCGCCAGGGTCATCGATGTTCCTTACCGTTCTGGTCATGGCGCTTGCCGTCAGTGTCGAACCGTTCCGAATCGGCATGACATTGCTGATGCTGAACAGGCCCCGGCCGGCGCTCCAGTTGCTGGCGTTCCTGTGTGGCGGCTTCGCCATGGGAATCACGGTGGGCCTCGTCGTGCTGTTCGTGTTTCACCGTGCACTACGGGAGTCGAACTACGTCACCTTGCCGAACGTCCAGATTCTGATCGGGCTCCTGATGTTGTTCTTCGCCCTGATCGTCGTGATCCCCGGACGCCTACGTCTGCGGCCGACACGCGTGACGGGGCCAGCCGAACGACTGCTGCGTGGACCGTCGCTGGTGGTCGCAGGCGTTGCCGGGCTGGGCATCGCGCTTCCGTCGGTCGACTATCTTGCCGCGCTGGCCGTCATGCTGACCGCGGACGCGGACGCCGCGACACAGGTCGCCTTGTTGTTGGCGTTCAACGTCGTGGCCTTCGCGCTGGTGGAGATTCCCTTGCTTGGCTATCTGCTGGCTCCACGGGCGACCTTGAGATGGGTCGCCTCGCTGCATGGCTGGATCCGAGCGCGTCGCCGGGTCGAGGTGGCAAGCGTGCTGACGGCGATTGGCTGTGGGTTTCTGGCGGTCGGCGTGGCCGGCCTGTGACTGGAGTTGCAATCACGGCGAGCGCGAATCTGGCCACCACACCTTGATACGTGTGAAGATGGAGATCTCATGACCGGTACCGATCTGAGCCCGACCTCCCTGCGCGAGGCCTTCGGCCACTTCCCGACGGGTGTCATCGCCATCGCCGCGGAGGTCGACGGCGTCCGGGTGGGCCTGGCGGCAAGCACCTTCGTCCCAGTGTCCCTTGATCCGCCGTTGGTGTCGTTCTGCGTGCAGAACTCGTCGACGACGTGGCCCAAGCTCAAGGATCTGCCGTTCCTCGGGATCAGCGTGCTTGGCGAGGCTCATGACGCAGCCGCCAAGACCCTGGCCGCAAAGACCGGTGACCGCTTCGCCGGTCTGGACACCAAGTCGACCGAGCGCGGCGCGCTGTTCATCCACGGCACCAGCGTGTGGTTGGAGAGCGCCATCGAGCAGGAAGTTCTGGCCGGCGATCACACCATCGTGGTGCTGCGGGTGCACGACATAACGATCCACGACGGTGTCGCACCGATCGTGTTCCACCGGAGCGCGTTCCGCCGCCTCGGCGCCTAGCTCTTCCTGGCGGGCTCGCTACGGCCGGGCGGCCAACTCGTCGCGGTAGCCCGCGACGCGCTGCTCCAACTCGGCGGCGTCGTCGGGCCTACCCTCCTTGCGAGCCAGCTCGGCGCGCACCGTCAGTTCGCGGATAGCTGTGCGAATGTCGTTGACGCTCTTGGTCTCACCTGCACTCATACGGTTCGCCTTCCTCGTTGAAGGTTGAGTTTCAACTGTTTTCGAGCCTACGCCGCTACCGCCGGAACAGTTTGTTTCCGAGCCACACGACCGGGTCGTACTTGCGGTCGGCGACGCGTTCCTTCATGGGGATCAGGGCGTTGTCGGTGATCTTGATGTGCTCGGGGCAGACCTCGGTGCAGCACTTCGTGATGTTGCACAGGCCGAGGCCGAATTCCTCCTGCGCCATGTCCTTGCGGTCCACGGTGTCCAGCGGATGCATGTCCAGCTCGGCGATCCGCATGTGATAGCGCGGGCCGGCGAAGTTCTCCTTGTTCTCCTCGTGGTCGCGCACCACGTGGCAGACGTTCTGGCACAGGAAGCACTCGATGCACTTGCGGAATTCCTGGCTGCGGTTCACGTCCTCCTGCTGCATCCGGTATTCACCGGGTTGCAGGTCCTTCGGCGGGGTGAACGACGGGATCTGGCGCGCCTTCTCGTAGTTGAAGGACACGTCGGTCACCAGGTCACGCATGACGGGGAAGGTCCGCAGCGGGGTGACCGTGACGGTTTCGTCCTCGCCGAAGGTGGACATGCGCGTCATGCACATCAGCCGGGGACGGCCGTTGACCTCGGCCGAACACGATCCGCACTTGCCCGCCTTGCAGTTCCAGCGCACCGCGAGGTCGTTGGCCTGGGTGGCCTGCAAGCGGTGGATGATGTCGAGCACCACCTCGCCCTCGTTGACCTCGACGGTGTAGTCCTTGAGCTCGCCGCCCGTGTCGTCACCGCGCCAGACCCGCATGCTCGCTTCGTATGCAGCCATGTCAGCCCTTCCGTTCCGGGTGCTCGGTCAATTCGGCGTCGGTGTAGTACTTCTCGAGTTCGGAGAGCTCGAAGACCTCGAGCAGGTCCGGCCGCATCGGCACCTGTTCCTCAGCCTCGACGGTCACGCGGGGGACCATCGCCTCGGCGGTCGCCGCCTCCGTCGTCCGGCACACCAGCAGCGTGTTGCGCCAGTTGGCGTCCATCGCCGGATGGTCGTCGCGGGTGTGTCCGCCGCGGCTTTCAGTGCGCTGCAGCGCCGCCTTGGCCACGCACTCGCTGACCAGCAGCATGTTGCGCAAGTCGATCGCAAGGTGCCAGCCGGGGTTGTAGACGCGCCCGCCCTCGACGGCGACGTTCTGCAATCTGCCCCTGAGCTCGTCGAGCTTGGCCAACGCCTCGTGGATCTCGTCTTCCTTGCGGATGATGCCGACGAGGTCGTTCATCGACTGCTGCAGCTCGGCGTGCAGCGTGTACGGGTTCTCGGGATTCTCGTGCGGCTCGTACGGTGCCAACGCCATCTTCTCGGCCTCGTCGAGGGAGTCCTGCGAGATCTTCGGCCGCTCGTCGAGCGCGCGGACGTAGTCGGCAGCCCCGAGCCCGGCCCGCCGACCGAACACCAGCAGGTCGGACAGCGAGTTGCCGCCGAGCCGGTTGGAGCCGTGCATGCCACCCGAACACTCGCCCGCGGCGAACAGGCCGGGGGTGGCCGCCCCGCCGGTGTCGGGGTCGACCTCGATGCCACCCATGACGTAGTGGCAGGTCGGGCCGACCTCCATCTCGTCCTTGGTGATGTCGACCTCGGCCAGCTCGATGAACTGGTGGTACATGGATGGCAGCCGACGCTTGATCTCCTCGGTCGGCATGCGCGAGGCGATGTCGAGGTAGACGCCGCCGTGCGGGGTGCCACGACCAGCCTTGACCTCGGCGACGATCGCGCGGGCCACTTCGTCGCGGGGGAGCAGGTCAGGGGTGCGCCGGGCGGAGTCGTTGTCCTTGAGCCACTGGTCGGCTTCTTCTTCGGTCTCGGCGTACTGACCCTTGAACACCGGAGGGATGTAGTCGAACATGAAGCGCTTGCCCTCGGAGTTCTTCAGCACTCCGCCGTCACCGCGGACGCCCTCGGTGACGAGGATGCCCTTCACCGACAGCGGCCAGACCATCCCGGTCGGGTGGAACTGGATGAACTCCATGTTGATCAGCGAGGATCCGGCGCGCAGCGCCAAGGCGTGGCCGTCGCCGGTGTACTCCCAGGAGTTGGACGACACCTTGAACGACTTGCCGATGCCGCCGGTGGCCAGCACGACCGCAGGCGCTTCGAACAGGATGAAGTTGCCGGTCTCGCGCCAGTAGCCGAAGGCGCCGGCGATCCTGCCGGTGGGTCCGTCCGAGTCGGGCTCGGCGCTGGCGTTGTCCCTAGGGCCCTTGTCGAGGATGAGGTCGGTGATCGAACACTCATGGAAGACCTTGATCCGGGCTTCGTAGTCGCCGAGCTCGCGGAAGTCCTCCTGCTGCAGTGACACGATCTTTTGCTGCAGCGTGCGGATGATCTCCAGGCCGGTGCGGTCGCCGACGTGCGCCAGCCGCGGGTAGGTGTGTCCGCCGAAGTTGCGCTGGCTGATCTTGCCGTCCTTGGTGCGGTCGAACAGCGCACCGTAGGTCTCCAGCTCCCACACCCGGTCGGGGGCTTCCTGCGCGTGCAGCTCGGCCATCCGCCAGTTGTTGAGGAACTTGCCGCCGCGCATGGTGTCGCCGAAGTGCGTCTGCCAGGAGTCCTTGGAGTTGACGTTGCGCATCGCCGCGGCGCACCCGCCCTCGGCCATCACGGTGTGCGCCTTGCCGAACAGCGACTTGGTGACCACCGCGACGCGCTGGCCGCGTTCGCGGGCCTCGATCACCGCTCGCAGTCCTGCCCCGCCGGCGCCGATGACGACCACGTCGTATTCGTGCCGTTCGAGTTCACCCATGAATTCGTACCCCTACGTCGTCAATTGTCTTGTCGGCCAACGAATCAGCCAATGAATCTGAGGTCGGAGATGGTGCCGCTGGCGACCAGCATCACGTAGAAGTCGGTGAGCATCAGGGTGCCGAGCGTTATCCACGCGTACAGCTTGTGCCTGGTGTTGAGCCTGCTCACCTGACCCCACAGCCAGTACCGCACGGGGTGCTTGGAGAAGTGCTTGAGCCGTCCGCCGACGACGTGGCGGCAGGAGTGGCAGGACAGCGTGTAGATCCACAGCATCACCACGTTCACGACGAGAATGACGTTGCCCAAACCGAATCCGAAGCCGGTCGGGGAGTGGAACGCCACGATGGCGTCGTAGGTGTTGATCACCGAGATGATCCCGGCGATGTAGAAGAAGTACCGGTGGGTGTTCTGGATGATCAGCGGCAGGCGCGTCTCGCCGGTGTACTTGGCGTGCGGTTCGGCCACGGCGCAGGCGGTGGGGGACTGCCACACCGAGCGGTAGTAGGCGCCGCGGTAGTAGTAGCAGGTCAGCCGGAACAGCAGCAGGAACGGCAGCGACGCCGCCGCGTACGGCAGCCACCACACGTCGGGAAGGATCTGGCCGAAGTGACTGGCTTCTGGGACGCAGCCGGTGCTGATGCACGGTGAGTAGAACGGCGTCAGATAGTGGTAGTCGGCGACGTAGTAGTTGTTCTGCATGAACGCCCGCACCGTCGCGTAGATCACGAACGCGGCAAAGCCGAGATCGGTGATCAGCGGCGACTTCCACCACGCGTCCGTGCGGAGCGTGCGTTGCGAGATTCGTGCTCGCGTCGGCGAGAAGACCCCGGTACCGCTGGAATCGCTGCGGTCGGCGGTGGGTGCGCTCACGGGGTGTGCCTCACTTCATCTTTGAAATGTGTCTCGGTGCGCTGGCGTGTCAGTCGAAGGGAGAGCTCATCGGGCCCTCGTCGTCGACGTCCTGCCAGAAGTCGCTTGCGTATTGGGTGTCGGGAATGCCGATCTTCTCGGCGTGGAGGTGGTGGTGGCTTACCCCTCGGACGAGGTTCAACTCGTCGGCGTCGATGTCGAGCCGGTCGATGTCGTTTTGAATGCGTTCGGCGTCGTTGACGATGCGTCGCATCGCCGCGCTGTCGCCGTAGCGTGATGCCAGTGACGACACGCAGCGGCGAAGGTCTCCGATCAGCAGGTGCAGCTGGTCGAGTTCGGTGGTTGTGGACAACGGAGTTGACCTCCTTGGGCTGAAGGGTGTCACGGATCACAGTACGACAATTGATGTTAGTCACTCTCGGAGTTCAGAGTGAGACAGGTCACGTCCAAAAGCGAAGGGTTGGCAAATGGCCAAAGAGGTTCTGCAGGAGCGAGCGACGTTGTTGAAGGCCCTACACGTGGCGGGTGACCCGGTGATTCTGCCGACGGTGTGGGATGCCTGGTCGGCCAAGCTCGCGGTCGACGCCGGGTTCAGGGCACTGACGGTAGGAAGTCACCCGGTGGCCGATTCGGTGGGCAAGCCGGACGGGGAGGGCATGTCGTTCGACGATCTGACCGCCCGCGTCGCGCAGATCACCGGTGCGGTCGACGTGCCGGTGTCGGTGGACGCCGAGTCCGGCTACGGGGAGTCGGCGCAACGGCTGATCGACGGCCTGTTGGAGGCCGGCGCGGTGGGCCTGAACGTCGAGGACACGGTGCACAAGGAGGGCAAGCGACTGCGCTCGCCGGAGGAGCACGCCGAGCTGATCGGGGCGCTTCGCGCGGCGTCGGACGCGGCGGGCGTGCACGTGGTGATCAACGCACGCACCGACCTGTTCATCCGCAAGGACGGCGACGATTCCGACCGCGTCGACCGCGCCATCGCCCGGATGAAGCTGGCGGCGGAGGCGGGTGCCGACAGCCTGTACCCCGTCGGGCGCCACGACGACGACACCATGCGACGGCTGACGTCCGAGCTGCCCTTGCCGGTGAACGCCATCGCGCTGCCGGACACCGACGACCCGGCGTCGTTCGGCCCGCTTGGCGTTGGCCGCATCAGCTTCGGGCCGTTCTTTCAGCGGGTGCTGTCTGGGCACGCGGAGACGTTGCTCGCCCGCTGGAAGTAGCGGTGCCGCTCCACGAGACATAAGCGTTGGCGGCGTCGCGCGGCGTGTCGTCGCCAACCTTTATGTCTGGCGGTTCGTCAGCCTCGTTCACCGGCTATTCGCCTGGCGGACCTAGCATCTGCGTCCGTGGACGAACATCCGGGCGCGGTGTGGGCGGCGGGTGCGGCGGCCGTGGCGTTGATCGCCGTGCTGGTGGTGGCGGTGATCCGCATGTCGGATTCGCCGGGCGCCCCGGTCGTCGGTCCACCCGCTCCGTCTCCGGATGCCACGTCGGCCTCGGCGTACACGACGTCCTCGTCGTCGACCAGTTACGGCGTGCCGAGCGTTCAGACCAGCGAGGACACCGGTGCCCCGGCGCCGACCGACGTTCCCACGGCGGGCGTTCCGTCCGCCGACGAGTCGACCGAGACGCCGACGACCACCGCCAACCCCTACGGCACGACGACTCCCACCAACGCCGGCCACGTCTGAGTGCTCACAGCCCGTGGCTGGCAGGGGTGAGCACACCGTGACAGGCGCTTCACGCGTCGCGACATGATGGCAACGTCGGCTCCCTAGCGTGGCGGCATGGGTTCGCAGAAGCGTGTCGTCGTCGTCGGGCACGGCATGGTCGGTCACCGGTTCGTGGAGGCGTTGCGCTCGCGCGACGGTGACGACGTCTGGTGGGTGACGGTTCTCGCCGAAGAGCGCGACGCCGCCTATGACCGCGTCGGTCTGACCGGCTACACCGAGCACTGGGACCGCGGTCGGTTGGCGTTGCCAGGCAACGACTATGCCGGTGACGACCGAGTCGAGCTGATCCTGCGGGACCGTGTGACGCGCGTCGACACCGCAGGAAGGTACGTCACGACGGTTCTCGGCCGCCGCATCTCCTATGACGCGTTGGTGCTCGCCACCGGATCGTCGGCCTTCGTTCCGCCGGTGCCGGGACACGACCTCCCGCACTGCCACGTCTATCGCACCCTCGACGACCTCGACGCGATCCGGGCGGATGCCGTGCGCGCGGGTGAGGGTGCGGCGGGCGTGGTGATCGGCGGCGGCCTGCTTGGTCTGGAAGCCGCAAATGCGTTGCGTCAGTTCGGCATGACGCCACACGTCGTCGAGCGCTCGCCGCGGCTGATGGCCCAGCAGCTCGACGAGGCGGGCGGCGCGCTGCTCAACCGGATGGTCAGTGAACTCGGCATCGTGGTGCACGTCGACGTCGGCACCGACGCGATCGAGAGCCGCGACGACGGGCTACGCGTCACCCTCGGCGACGGATCAATGATCGACGCGGGTCTGGTGATCTTCGCGGCTGGCGTGCGGCCACGTGACGAGTTGGGCCGCGCCGCCGGGCTTCCCGTCGCCGAGCGTGGCGGCGTGCTCACCGACTCCAGCTGCGCGACGGCCGACCCGCACGTGTACGCGATCGGCGAGGTCGCCGCGATCGACGGCCGCTGCTACGGCCTGGTGGGTCCGGGCTACACCAGCGCCGAGGTCGTCGCCGACCGATTGCTTGGTGGCGCAGCGGAGTTCGGCGATGCCGACATGTCGACGAAGCTCAAGTTGCTCGGCGTGGACGTGGCGAGCTTCGGCGACGCCATGGGCGTCACGCCGGACTGCCTCGAAGTGGTGGTCAACGACGCCGTCAACCAGACCTATGCCAAGCTCGTGCTGTCCGACGACGCCGCCACGCTTCTCGGTGGCATTCTGGTCGGTGACGTCACCGCCTACGGCGTACTCCGACCCATGGTCGGCGAGCAGCTGCCCGGTGACCCGCTCGCGATCATCGCACCGCGCGGATCCGATTCGGACGACTCGGGATTGGGTGTCGGGGCACTGCCGTCCGCCGCTCAGATCTGTTCGTGCAACAACGTCAGCAAGGGCGATCTCACCGACGCGATCGCCGACGGCTGCACGGATGTGCCCGCCTTGAAGCACTGCACCAAGGCGGGCACGTCGTGCGGCTCGTGCATCCCGTTGCTCAAGCAACTCCTCGAGGCGCAAGGCGTCCAGCAGTCGAAGGCGTTGTGCGAGCACTTCACCCAGTCCCGGGCCGAGCTCTTCGAGATCGTCTCGGCCTCGGGCATCCGCACCTTCTCAGGCCTGATCGCCCGCTACGGCGCCGGACGTGGTTGCGACATCTGCAAACCCGTCGTCGCGTCGATCCTGGCGTCGACCAGCTCGGGGCACATCCTCGACGGCGAAGAGGCCTCGCTGCAGGACTCCAACGACCACTTTCTTGCCAACATCCAGAAGAACGGCAGCTACTCCGTGGTGCCGCGGGTGCCCGGCGGTGACATCACCCCCGAACAGCTGATCCTGATCGGTGAGATCGCCCGCGATTTCGGCCTCTACACCAAGATCACAGGTGGCCAGCGGATCGACATGTTCGGTGCGGCGGTCGACCAGCTGCCCGAGATTTGGCGTCGCCTGGTCGACGGCGGCATGGAATCCGGTCAGGCGTACGGCAAGTCGCTGCGCACGGTGAAGAGTTGCGTCGGCAGCGACTGGTGCCGATACGGCCAGCAGGACTCGGTGCAGATGGCCATCGACCTCGAGCTGCGGTACCGCGGACTTCGGGCGCCGCACAAGATCAAGATGGGCGTGTCCGGTTGCGCGCGCGAATGCGCCGAAGCGCGCGGCAAGGACGTCGGCGTCATCGCCACCGAGACGGGCTGGAATCTGTACGTCGGCGGAAACGGCGGTGCCACACCGAAACACGCACAGCTGCTGGCCGGTGACCTCGACGACGAGACGCTGGTGCGCTACATCGACCGCTTCCTGATGTTCTACCTGCGCACCGCGGACCGGCTCCAGCGCACCGCCCCGTGGGTGGAGAGCCTCGACGGCGGCCTCGACCATCTGCGTGACGTGGTGTGCAACGACTCGCTCGGGTTGGCGGTGGACTTCGAGGACGCGGTGGCCAGGCACGTGGACGGCTACGCCTGCGAATGGAAGGGGGTGCTGGACGATCCCGACAAGCTGTCGCGGTTCGTCTCCTTTGTCAACGCCCCCGACGTCGCCGATCCGACCATTGAATTCACCGAGCGCTCGGGCCGCAAGGTCCCGGCGGGAAGCACGACGGGGTTGGGCATGCCGAAGGTTCGTAGAGGAGAACACGCGTGACGCTGCTAGACGATGCCAGAGACGTCCAAATCTGGACGCACGCTTGCGAATACGACCGACTGCTGCCGGGCCGCGGGGTGGGCGTGCTGCTGCCCGACGGGGTGCAGGTCGCCCTGTTTCGGCTCGACGATGGGTCGTTGTGGGCAATCGGGAACGTCGACCCGTTCTCGGGTGCGGCGGTGATGTCGCGCGGGATCGTCGGGGATCGCGCCGGCCGGGCGTGCGTGCAGTCGCCGATCAAGAAGCAGGCGTTCGCCTTCGACGACGGCACGTGCCTCGACGACCCCGAGGTGGCCCTGCCGGTCTACCGGACCAGGATCGCCGACGGCGGTCGGGTCGAAATCGGTTCCTAGGTTTCCGCCGAGACTGCAGAAGATGACGTGATGAGCGCAATTTACGTCAACAACCGTAGTTTCGGCGTGCGGCTCAGGCCGAGATCGGCAGCCGCGCCCGACGGAATCGGCGGGCGATCAGCCGCGCCACACCGGGGTGGGTGACCAGAGGCGCGGTCACGACGTCGGCGCCGGACTGATGCAGCCGGTCCTGGAAGAGCCCGTCGGCGAGCAGGTACGACGCCACGACGACTCGACGCGCACCCTGCGAGCGCATGGTGGCCACGGCATCGGCGACGCGCGGCTCGCCGGTGGCGGCGTACGCGAGCTCGACCCGTGCACCGATGGCGGCCGACAGCAGCGTCGCCGTGACGCGGAGGTCGCGCTTCGCCCGGTCGTCGGAGGTCCCTGCCGCGGCCATGATCACCGAATCGCTTGGCTTCCAGCCGGATTCGACGAGACGGTCGACCACCACGCGGACGATGTCGGCCGACGGGCCGAGCGCGCCGGTGACCGTCACGTCGGGGTGCCCGCTGGCCGTGACGAATGCCGGAACATCGACGCGCACGTGGTAGCCGCTGGCGAGGAAGGCGGGAACCACGACGGCGGGCCCGTCGGGAAGCTCCGTCAAGACCTCGGCGGGCGTGGGACCGAGAACGTCGACGAATGCGGTGTGCACCCGCCGACCGAGTTGACGCCCCACCCGATCGGCCAGGTCGGCGATCATCGCCACCCCGTCGGCCTTGCGGGTGCCGTGGGCGACGAGCAGCGGGTTCACTCGGCACCGTCGTCGACGGCCAACCGGTAGCCGCGCTTCACGACCGTCGCGACGATGTTCTTGTCGCCCAACGCCGTTCGCAGGCGAAGCACCGCGGTCTCGACGGCGTGGGTGTCGGTGCCGCCACCGGGCAGTGCGCCGAGGAGGTCGCCACGCGACACGACCTGCCCCGGCCGATGCGCCAGCGCGCGGATGGTGGCCATGCCAGCCGGAGGCATCTCCTTGACGACGCCGTCCACCATCACGCACGTGCCGCGGATCTCAAGGACGTGTCCCGCCACCGTGACGGTCCGCGACTGCAGCAGCGGCAGTTCGTCGGTGATGTGCCGGGCCAGCGCCCCGAGTCGCATCCGCTCGGGAGCCGACGTCGGGACCCCGAGGCGCACCAGGGGCCGCGCCGTCACGGGGCCGACGCACATTGCGTGTACGTCGGTCCGCAGCGCCGCGAGCACCTTGTCCTCGACTCCCATCTCCTTGGCTCTCATCAGCATGGCGGCCACGGCGGGTGCCGAGGTGAAGCTGACGGCGTCGAACTTGTGCTCGGCGACGCCCGCGACGAGGGCGTCGAAGGCCCCGTCGCGCGGGACGGGGTGCCAGCGGTACACGCGGATCGGCACGACCTCGGCTCCCGCGGCGCGCAATTCGTCGAGGAATTCGGGGAACGGGTCCCAGTCGGCGGTGGCGCCGTGCAGCTGGACGGCGATCCGCAGCCCCTCGATGCCGCCTTCGCGCAGGTACTGCATGACTTCGCGGGAGGACTCCGATTCCGGCGACCACTCCTCGGGCAGCCCGGCTGCCCGCAGGGCCCCGGTGGCCTTGGGGCCCCTCGACACGACGCGCGCCTTGCTCAACGCGGCGGTGAGGTCCGCGGCCAGTCCCCAGCCGTCGGCGGCGGCGATCCAACCCCGCAGCCCGATGCCCGTCGTCGCGACGACGACGTCGGGGGGCGCGGCGATCAACGCCTCGGTGTGCATGTGCAGTTCGTCGTCGTCGGGCAGCGGCACCATCTCGATGGCGGCGGCGCTGGTGACGGTTGCTCCGCGGCGGCGCAGCAGCGTGCTCAGCTCGTCGGCACGTCGGGCTGAGGTCACCGCCACCCGGAATCCGGTCAGAGGTGCCCAATCTGGTTCGGGCATGGCACCAGTCAATGCATGCCGTGTTGCCGTTTGGTTTCGTGGCCGTTGCCGACGCATGTCGCGGTGGCCTGACCATGACTCGGCCGTGAACTTCGGCTCACCACGGCCGGGCGCCCTCGGTGAGATGTGAATCCGCTGGTCACCACGCGTCGCCGTCGCGAAAGTCGCACGTGATTTCGCCCGTCGTGTCGAGGTCGGCGGTCACGGGAAAGACGAACACGGATTCGTCGTCGTCGGGTGTCGCGACGACACCGGACGGCGTGAGCACCGACGTCATGCCCTGCCACGGCTGCCACCCTCGGGTGGCGTAGATGTGCCTGCCCGCCTCCGACGCGGCCAGCGCGCCCAGCTGATAGGCGCCGCGCAACACCTGCTCGAGGCCGTCCATCACGGCCATCGCCAGGCCTTGTCCACGCCAGTCCTCGCGCACGGCGACGGCTTCGAGGTAGCCGCAGCGCAGCGCGACGCCCCGGTGGATCATCCGGCGTTGCACCACCGCGCCGTGAGCGATCAGCGCGCCGCGCACGCAGATCAGCGCATGCATGCCGCCGAGCGCGTGCTCCCAGTCGACGTCGGTGAAGCCGACCTCGCTGTCGGCGAAGGCGTCGACGAGCATCCGCCGGGCGTCCTCACGGGTCTCGCCGTCGAGATCGGAGGTGTGGACGAGGCGCGCGGTGTGGAGCACACCTCGTTCCTACCAGGGCGCGAGGTCGAAGAGAACCGTCAACCGCGCGGGCGGGACCAGTGCAGCCTGACGTGCTGACCCGGCCGGACCTGGGCCACCCGGTCGACGTCGTGGTCGACGACGACGCCGATCACCGGGTATCCGCCGGTCACGGGGTGGTCGGGTCCGAGAATGACGGGTAAGCCGTTGGGCGGCACCTGGATTGCGCCGCGGGTGGCGCCCTCGCTGGGAAGCTGCCGGTCGGGGACGCGGGTCTCCAGGGGGTGCCCCGTCAGCCTCATCCCGACGCGGTCACTGCGCTCGGACGCCACCCAGTCGGTGCGCACCAGTGCGTCGGGATCGGCAAACCAGTCGTCGCGCGGGCCCGGCACCACGACGAGGTCGAGGACGTCCCCGGTGATGGGGGCGACAGGCGCCTGGTCGAGTTCGGGGAAGTCCTCGGCGTGCGGGCCGACGGGCAGGACGTCACCGGGGCGCAAGGGGCGCGGACCGATCGCCGACAGCACGTCGTGGCTGCGGGAGCCGAGGACGAGCTCGGCATCGACGCCGCCGCGGACCGCCAGATAGCTCCGAAGCCCCGAGCGTGGCATCCCGAGCGAGATGGTCTGACCGTCGCGCACGTGGTGAATGCTATTGGTGCCGAACGGAAATCCGTCCACCGCGGGATCGGCGTCGGCCCCGGTCACGGCGATCTGTACGTCACCGCCGCGGACGCGCGCTGAGAACCCGCCGAAGGTGATCTCGATCGTGGCGCGGTCGGGCGGGTTGGCCACCAGCCGGTTGGCCAGGGTGTGGGAGTGCCGGTCGGCGGCCCCGGAGCGGGTGACGCCGAGGTGTGCGAGGCCGGGCCTGCCAAGGTCTTCTAGCAGGGCCAGCGGGCCGGTGGCCAGGATCTCGAGTGTCGTCATCGGATGGCCCGGAACTGGACCCACGTGCCGGGGATCAGCAGGGCAGGGGGGTCTCGGTCGACGTCCCACAACACCGCCTCGGTCCGGCCGATCAGCTGCCAGCCACCGGGGGTCTCCCGCGGGTAGACGCCGCTGAATTCGCCTGCCAGCCCAACGGATCCGCCGGGCACCTTGGTGCGGGGCTCGGCACGGCGCGGAACGTGCAGTCGCTCGTCACCGCCGACCAGGTAGGCGAAGCCGGGGGAGAAGCCGCCGAAGCCGACGCGCATCGGCGCGGCGGTGTGGGCCGCGACGACGTCGTCGGGGGAGAGCCCGGTGAGGCGCGCCACCTCGTCGAGGTCTTCGCCGTCGTAGACGACGTCGATCGTGACGTCGGTGCGGCGGTCGGCCGGGATGATCTCGGAGCGCTCCACCTGCAGCCCGCCGAGGCGGGCCCTGGTCGGCGCCTGATGTCGCGGTCCGGCGAGCACCAGCAGCACCGTGCGGGCGGCCGGGACGACGTCGATGACACCGGGCAGGTCGGCCTCGCGCACCGCGTCGCACCACGCCAGCACGTCGGCCGTGCCGTCGAGGTCGAGCAGCAGCGCCCGGTCTCCGTAGTCGTGAATCATGGCGCTTCCCAGGCTAGACCGCGGGTTGGTAGGTCGGCTCCCGGCGCTTGATCACCGCGATCACGCGGTAGGTGATGGGCAGCAGGACCACCTCGACGGCGGTCTTGTAGATCCACCCCAGCGCGGTGTACACGGCGAAGTCCCGGAAGCTGGTGATTCCGATCGCTCCCGCGGCGATGCTGCAGAACACCAACGTGTCACCGAGTTGGCCGGCGAACGTCGACCCGACTAGCCGCGCCCAGAGGTGCTTCTCCTTGGTGCGTTCCTTGATCGCGACGACGACCCAGGCGTTGATGGTCTGCCCGACCAGGAAGCCGGCGAGTCCGGCCACGATCAGCTGGGTGTAGGCGTGCACGACGTTCTCGAGTGCGGCCTGATTCTCGTAGAAGTCGGCGGCGGGCAGGTAGATGGTCACCCAGAACGCCGCCGCGGCCAAGACGTTCATCGAGAAGCCGAGGACGATCGCGCGCCGGGCGGCCTTGAATCCGTACACCTCAGAAAGGACGTCGCCGATCACGTAGGTCAGGGGGAACACGATGAAGCCGCCGTCGGTCAGGATCGGGCCGAATGCCACGCCCTTGGTGGCCGTCACGTTGGAGATGATGACCAGGGCGGTGAACACGGCGACGAGAACCGGATAGTAGGCGGACCCAACCTGTGCGAATCCTGGGCGCTGCTCTGATGTTTCGGGCGTTGTCACCCGGTCATCTTGTCAGGTCAGCACCTTCGAGATCATCGGCGGTAACCGATCGGCCACCACCGGGTAGGAGAGCACCGAGGAGAAGGCGAGTGCGCCGGCGAGTTCCTTGCCTGTGAAGACGTTCCGCTTGCCGGTGGTCGACTTCAGCGCGGTGAACATCGGGTTGGCGACGAGCGCAGCCTGCTCGTCGTCGCTCTCGGTCTTCCACACCACGACGTCGGCGGCGTCGAGAACCGACGCCAGCTTGTCGCGCGGAACCTGGGCCCGGTCGTTCTTCACGTAGGCGTTGACCTCGTCCGGCACCGCGAAGCCCATCTGGCTCAGGAACTCGGTACGCCACCCCGGTGGGGTGACGTCGTATTGGTCCTGGAAGGCCGTCGCGCTGACCACGACGACCTTCTTGCCGGTGAACGTCGAGTTGTTCTTGCCGACGTCGGTGAACTTGGCGTCGACGGCCTCGACGAGCTTGGTCATCTCGTCGAATTTGAACACCGCCTGGCCGATGGTGCTCGCCTGGTCCTTCCACGGTTCGAAGAACGCGTGCTGGCCGGATTGGGCGATGGTCGGCGCGATCGCGGACAGCTTGGCGTAGGTGTCCGCGTCGAGGCCCGCGTTGGTGGCGACGATGAGATCTGGTTTGAGCGCGGCGATCTGGTCGACCGAGATGCCGTCGACGAGGTTCAGCACGACCGGTTGCGCGGTACCGAGTTTCGGCAGGGCCCACGGCCACGTCCCGAATGGCTCGCCCCCGAACCAGTCGGTGACGGCGATCGGGACGACCCCGAGCGCGAGCAGGTCGTCCTGCTCGGTGAGGCCGGCGCTGACGACCCGCTTGGGTGCCGACGGAATCTTGGTCTCGCCGAAGGCGTGTGTGACGGTGACGGAACCGTCGCCGGCGACCGTGCCCGGCTTGTCGGACCCGCAGGCCACGGCAGTGAGGGCAAGGCCGGCGGTCATTGCCAGGAACGTCCGTCGGGACCATGGTGGTGGCACGCGGCGAGCGTAACTTGCCTTCCGGCGGCACGACTGCCGAACACACCGGGTCAGTGGTCGTCGGACAGGGCCTCGAGGTACTCGTCGTAGTCGGTGACGGCTCCGCGGATCTCGTCGGCGGCGCGGTCCCACGCGCCGACGACGTCGGTGCGAGCGGCAAGTGTTCGGTCGGAGATATCGCGTCGTCCGCGGCTCAGGGCGTCGCTGACGTCTCCACCGCGGACGGCGGTCGTTGCGAGGGTGAAGGCGGAGTCGACGGCCGTGGCGGCCACCGTGCCCTGTGCCCGCAGCACGGTCTCGGCGACGTCGGCGGCGCCGACGACGACGGCGTTCGGCAAGGTGGCCTGGTTTCCGACGTATTCTCCGATGGCGGAGCGCATCCGGGTGCCGGTGCTGGCGGCGATGTGGCGCACTTCTGCGCCGGTATGGGCCAGTGCGGCGGGCAGCGTTGCGCCGCTGCGTATTTCGTCGACGACGGCGGCCGGGGAGTGCGCCATCGAGGCGGAGAGCTCGGTGGAGGCGCTCACCAGTTCGGCGCCGAGGCCGTGGCCAGCTCCAAGCTGCCGTTCAAGCACATGGCGGATGACGAGCGCCCTGGTGGGCCTCGGGGCGGTGACGGTGGCGGTGATCGTGGCGTCGTTCTCTGACATGGTGGGTCCTCCCGGCGCGGTGATCGGACGCCCGTCAGTTCACAGGGCGCGGACGACGCTGCGGCGAACGTCGGTCAACGTCGGAACGAATTCGTGGCGTTGCGCTGGGAGGTTCCTGGGGATGCGCCGCAAGCTGATTCAGGTGCGGTGACGGGGGTACCCGGTGAGGCCGGCGAACGACGCCGGATACGAGCTCATCGCGGAGGCACCGGCAATGTTGAACAACGTCGTACTACTCGCTTCGGACAACGTCGAGGCGGCGGGTTTCATCCTTCGCGGCATCAAGGGCATCTTCGTGGCCATCGGCAGCGTCATCGCCGCCGTCATCTGTGCGGTGATCGCAGGAACCAAGGGCCGCAGCGCGATTGGCTGGGGCATTCTCGGTCTCTTCTTCAGCATCATCACTCTCATCGTCGTGATCGTGATTCCCAGCAAGAAGAGCTGACTATCCCGAGAGGGTGAGCGCTTCCAGTTGTGCGCGAGCGAAATCCGGAATCGGGGTGGGGCCGTCGTCGCCGAGGGTCACCAGAACGGTGTCGCACAGGCTGATGCACTCCTCACCGATGAACAGCGCCGTCGAGGCGACGAACGACGTGCGGCCGAGCCTGCCGACGCCGATCCCGGTGCGAATGGTGTTGGGCCAGTAGGCCTCTTTGAGGAAGTGCACGACGTTGGTCGCCGAGACGAGGCGGATCCGTCGTACCGTGCTGTCGTAGACGTCGGGCATGACGCGTGCGTTCAGCAGCGCCCGGGTGTTCTCGTGTAGGGATTCCAGGGCCAGGTTGTTGAGGTGCCCGTTGGCGTCCATGTCGCCGTAGCGCGCCTCCACCGATCCGTGCACCGGGTACGTGGCCTTGATGAGGCGGGCGGGGTGTGGCCGGGTCGCGATACCGACCAGGGGCGTAGCGGTGTCGGTCTGGGGCATGCCGCCAAACTAGAAGCCGACTTGACACGTGTCAATTCGGCGGCTCGGGGGTCAGCTGTGGGCGAGGCGCTTGTTGACCAGGCGAGTCAGCCACGCCGGTGAGAACCGGGCGCCCACGGCCAACGTCTTGGCTTGCGATCCGACGGGGAAGTGCACTTGGTGAATCAGCCGTCGCGCCAAGGACGGGTTGACCGCGGCCACGATGTCGTCGGCGATGTCCTGCGCGGTGAGCCGAATGCCGAGCGAGTCGGTGGTGCCCGTTCTCACGTCGGCGGTCATCGCGGTCTGGACGTAGAGCGGCCACATTGCGATCACGCGGATGCCGTAGCGCTTCCATTCCAGGTCGAGAGCCTCGGTGATGGCGCGGACGAAGAACTTGGTGGCGCTGTAGTTCGCGAGTTCGGCCTGACCGTAGATCGCCGACGCCGACGCCAGGTTCACCACCACCGCTCCTGGCGTGGTCCGCAGGAACGGGAACGCCGCGTGCAGGCCGTTCACCACACCCTTGGTGTTGACGTCGATCTCCTTGTGATGCGCCGTGACGGCGATCTCCTCGAAGCGACCCGCGATGAGGATGCCCGCGTTGTTGATCATCACGTCGAGGCGGTTGCCTGCGACGGAAGCGAATTCGCCGACCCTCTGGGCCATCTCGTCGGCGTCGGTGACGTCGAGGTGACCGGTCACCGCCGTGGCGCCGAGGTCCTCGATCTCCTTGGACAGCGTCTTCAGGCCTACCTCGTCGAGGTCGTAGGCGCCGACTACGTAGCCGTTCTTCGCAAAGTTCACTGCGGTCGCGCGGCCGATGCCCGCGGCCGCGCCGGTGATGAAGACCGACCTCTTTTGCCTCATGGTCACCATGATGTCTCGTGCGGGTGCATGCTTGGGGGGCACATTGGGAGTGATCATGCGAATACATCTGCGCTGGGCCGTGACCGTCGCGACGTTCGGCATGGCCGCGGCCGCGCTCGTCGGGGCGCCGTCGGCCGCCGCCGGCTGCAACGACTCCAGTGGCACGGTCGTCTGCGCCCAGGGCGACATCCGTGGCACGGACGCCCCGCCGCCCGTCCAACCCGGACTCGGCACCTACGGAACGTGGTGCAACGGCGTCATCTGCTTCCCCGGCGGTCTGTTCGGGGTCGTGACCCAGCCCTAGCGGGTCGCGAGCAGCACGCCCAGGCCGATCATGGTGGCCGCGATGACACAGTCGAGCACCCGCCAGGTGGACGGCTTGGCGAACAGTCCGGACAGCCGGCGGGCCCCGTATCCGAGGCAGACGAACCAGACCGCGCTGGCGGTGACGGCGCCGACGCCGAACAACCACCGGCCCTGTCGCTGTTCGTTGGCGAGCGCCCCGAGCAGGACGACGGTGTCGAGGTAGACGTGCGGATTCAGGAACGTCAGTGCGGCGCACGTCAGGAGGACTCCGGCCAGGCGGGCGGGCGCGGCGTCCGACGGTGTCAGCGCCTTGGGCTTCCAGGCGCGCATGGCTGCCAGTAGGCCGTATCCGACGAGGAACGCGGCGCCGCCGAACTTGACCACGTTCATCGCACCGGGGTGCGCGGCGATCAGCGCGCCGACGCCGGCGATTCCCGCGACGATCAGGACGGCGTCGGACAGGGTGCACAGGGCCACCACCGGCAGGACGTGTTCGCGGCGGATGCCCTGGCGCAGGACGAAGGCGTTCTGGGCGCCGATGGCGGCGATCAGTGCGGACGACGCCAGGAAGCCGACGACCAGTGGTGAGTGCATGCCCCGACGCTACGATCCGCGCTCCGCGCAGTACAGCTAATAATTCTGTCGAACCATTAGAATCGCTAATGTGAGTCTGGATGCCCAACAGCTGGCGGCCTTCGCCGCCGTCGTCGAACTGGGCTCCTTCGACGCCGCAGCGTCACGGCTGCACGTCACGCCCTCGGCGGTCAGTCAGCGCATCAAGACGTTGGAGCATGCCGTCGGCCAGGTGTTGATCCGACGTGAGAAGCCCTGTACGGCAACGGCTGCCGGTATCCCACTGCTGCGGTTGGCGGCCCAGACGGCACTGCTGGAGTCCGAAGCGCTCGCCGAGATGACCGGGCTTCCCGATCGACTCACCCGCGTCGCGCTGGCGGTCAACGCCGACTCGATGGCGACCTGGTTCACCGACGTGTTCGGGGCACTGCCGCACGTCTTGTTCGACGTTCGAATCGAGGACCAGGATCGGTCGGCCCGGTTGCTTCGAGAAGGCGCCGTGATGGGTGCGGTGACCACCGAGCGCACCGCGGTGGCCGGGTGCCGGACGCGGCCGCTCGGGGTGATGCGATACCTCCCGGTGGCCAGCCCCGACTTCGTCGACCGGTATCTCAGGGACGGCGTCACCGCGGCGACGATGGCGGCGGCGCCGTCGTTGGCGTGGAATCACGACGATGCGCTGCAGGATTCGTTGCTTCGCAAGCTCTTTCGCCGGTCGGTGCCGCGTCCGGTGCACTACGTGCCGACCTCGGAGGGCTTTCGGGCGGCGACGACGGTCGGGTTGGGGTGGGCCATGTACCCGGAGCGTGCCGCGGCGGAGTCGCTGGTCGACGGCACGTTCGTCCAGATCGCCGACGCTCAGCTCGACGTCCCGCTGTTTTGGCAGTGCTGGAAGCTCGACAGCCCGGTCGTCGTCGCGGTGACCGACGCGGTGCGTGCGGCCGCGGCGTCGTTGAGGTAGCTCGCCTACCCCGTCGGCTCCCTCTTGGCCACGTACATGGCCTGCCCGGGAATCCGGAGAATGGGGATCCGGCGGGGTGCGCCGAAGCCGGCGTCGCGGAGCCAGCCGTACAGACGGTCCGGGGTGTGAACTTCGGACCCGGAGCTGAGGTACATGAACAAGCCGAGGACGTTGGCTTGGGCCGACGTGCGCCGGCTCGGCTCGGCGAAGGCGTCCATGACCGCCAGCGTCCCGCCGGGCGCGAGCGCATCGTGCATGCGGGAGAACAGCTCGACGATCTGCTCGGCGGAAAGGTGGTGAAGCAGGTTGAAGCAGAGCACGGCGTCGTATCCGCTGCCGAGGTCATCAGTCGTCGCGTCCCCGTCACGGTGCTCGACCCGGTCGGTCAGCCCCGCGCGGGCGATGATCTCTCGGCCGATCTCCGCGCTTCCCGGGAGGTCGAAGACGGTCGAGGTCAGCTTCGGATGACGCAGGCACAACTGTGCCGAGTACCAGCCGTGTCCTCCTCCGATGTCCAACAGTGATCGCGAATCAGCGGGCAGCCGGAGCTTCTTCGCGACCTCGCCTGCGCTGAGCCGGGCGAGCTCCAGTTGTCCACCGATGTAGCGCCGCCAGTAGGGATCGCCGGGCGGCGCGTCGTGATGCCCGGTGGGCTGGCCGCTGCGCGTCACCTCCGCCAGGTCCGACCACCAGTCCCAGTAGTCGGACGTCCCCGCGACGTACTGCGCGACCGACAGCGAAGACTCCGGGTCCAGCCAGCGCCGTGAGGAACGGCTGAGCCGGTAGCGGCCACCGCGGGCCTTCACGTGGCCTCCTGACCGGAGGCAGTCCAGCAGCATCCGGGTCGGTACCGGGTCCAGCTTCAGCTCGGCTGCGAGCTCCGCTGCCGTGGCCGGCTGCCGCGCCAGGCGGGCGGTGATGCCGGTACGCACACCGGCGATGAGGACCGCCGACAAGGCCATCCCGCCCCACGCCTCGCCGGCGGCGGTCGGGACGACGCCCGCTCGCAGCGCCAGCCATTCGAGGGGGTTGGCGCCGTGCAGAGCAAGCCTCACCTTTAAGACCTTTCATCGCGGGGCATTCACCACCAAGTCAGTGGTTCACCTCGCGCTTACCCGCTGCCGGGACCACCAAGCGCCCGACCCGAGCGGACATCGACGACCACGGTGCAGACCCCCATGGAACGACCTCACACCGAACCCTCCCTTGCCAACAGTGCGCGAGCACTGTTCGTCACCAGTCATCCGTGGCCGTCCCTGGCCATTGCGGCCCTGGTCGCCGTCGTGGCGGCGCAGGCGGCTCCCCATGGGATCGGGCCCGTGCTGACCGGGCCTGCCATGCTGGCCGGCCAACTGTCGATCGGCTGGTGCAACGACGCCTGTGACGCACGGCGGGACGCGACGGCGGGCCGCACGGACAAGCCGGTCGCCACCGGCGCCATCAGCCTTCGCGCGGTGTGGATTGCGGCCTGGGCGGCGCTGGTGGCGGCACTGGCGATGGCGGCGGCCATCAGCGTGCCGACCGCGACGCTACTGGCGGTGGTCATCGGTGCGGCGTGGGCCTACAACGTGGGTCTCAAGTCCAGTCCGGCGAGCGGGCTGGCGTACGTCCTGGGGTTCGGTCCGCTTCCCGCGTACGCGTTCAGCACCCTGCCCGGACACCCCGTGCCGGCATGGTCGGTGACCGCAGCGGCGGCCTTGGTCGGGCTAGGAGGGCACTTCGCCGACGTGTTGCCCGATCTCGCCGCCGACCGGGCGACGGGCGTGGCCGGCCTGCCTCAGCGGGTGGCGGCCTGCTGGGGTGCCGGTGCGGTGCGCACCTGCGCGCTGACGCTGCTGCTGTCGGCGTCCGCGCTGTTGGCCGTGGCGTCCAGCCGTCTCTGGGTGGGCGTGGCCGGGTTGGCCGCCGCCGTCCTGCTCGCGGTGATCGGGGCCCGCGGCGAAGGCCGGGTGCCGTTCGCCGCCGCGTTCGGCATCGCCGCGGTCGACGTCGTGGTGTTGGCCGCGGGCGGATTCGTGCCGACGTAGTCGGCGCACGCCGGGTCGCATGATCGCAAGACCAAATCAACTCAGCCCGTCCGGGTTTCACCCAGATGGGTGGGCACGGCAGCGACATAGTCCTCCTTGACGATGGTCAAGTACATCCACGTGTCCGTGTACTCCACGCCAGGCACCGACCTGATGGCGTCCACGGTGGTGCTCAACTGCTCGACCGACAGTCCGCGCAGGGTCAACAAGACGTCGACGTCGCCGGTGGTGTAGGCCAGAAAGACTGGCGCACATCGTTGGTGGATCGCCGCGGCGACGATCTCGCGCGGCTTGCTCACCCGCACGGCGACGTCCATGGCGACGTAGTGGTCGCGCCCGGTGAGACGCACGGTGGCTCCGATTCTGAGCACCCTGGCGTCGATCAAGGCGAGTACGCGTCGACGCACGCCGGCCGGAGTGAGGCCGACGCGGGCGGCCAGGTCGACGTAGGTGAGGCGGCCGTCCACCTGGAGGTGGCGCAGCAGTTCGAGGTCCAACGCGTCGACCGTCGCACCGACGGCGCCCACCGGCCCCACCACGTCGCGAACGATCTCGTCGTAGCCGAGCGTCGTCACCGACGTCGCGAACTCGTGCGAGCGAATGTGGTCGAGGGTCGCTTGGAACGCCGACGAGGTCGTACAGCGCAGCTCGGCGATGACGGACCTGCACCCGGTCACGACCGACACGAACGGGACGTCGGCGCGGGCCGCCACGTGTCGGGCCACCACCGCGGCCGACTCGCGGACTTCGATCCTGGCGTAGCCGAGCACGTGTTGGCCGAGCACGACCGGATGTACCGCACCACGGACCTCGAGTTGCGCGGTGTGAATCAGGCGATGTGCGCGGGCGGACACCGCGGCCCGAGACAGGCCGACCCGCTTTGCGATGACGCCGTATGGCAGTCGGCCGTCGATCTCGAGCAGACGGACGACGGCCTCGTCGAGGTCATCCACCCTGGGTGTCCCTCGATTTGGTTGCGTGCGATCTATGCGCCGTTGCGATCATCGCCCGGCCGGTTCGGTGACCGAGAGTTTCGTATGTCGCCATGTGCCATCGAATCATGATTCTCGACCGTTGCAACCGTTTCGAAACGCTTTTCCCGATCGGGCCCGCGACCTAATGTGACGGCACGCAGCGCCATTCGCGATGCACGTCGAGAGTGACGGACTGAACCGTCGTCGAGGCACCGATGCCCATGTGACCCAACGAGGAGTCGACATGTCGAATACGCGGCCTGCCATGATCGAGCAGCGCTCCATTGACTACGTCCCGCGCAGGGAACGTCACGGAGCAGCCTGGGAGCAGGCTCCGTTCTGGTTTCTCGGCAACCTCGTCTTCTTGACCGTGGCCATCGGGTTCATCGGTCCGTCTCTGGGACTGTCGGTGGGATGGACCATCACCGCCGGCGCTCTCGGCCCGCTGTTCGGGTCGTTGTTCACCGCGTTCCATGCGTCCCAGGGGCCAATAATGGGTCTGCCCCAAATGATTCAGTCGCGCGCGCAGTTCGGCTTCCGAGGTGTGCTGCTGCCTCTGTTCGGAGCTGCCTTCTCATTCACCGCCTTCAACGTCATCGACGTCACGGTCGTCGCGTCCGGGTTGAGCAACATCTTCGGGTGGAACCGCACCGTCATCGGCGTTGCGGTCACGGTTTTCGGTGTGGTGCTTGCCGTCTTCGGCCACGACTGGATCCACAGGGCGTTCCGCATCATCCTCTACGTCTCGCTGCCCTGCTATCTGATCCTGACGATCGGCATGATCACCGGCCACGCCGCCGACCAACCGATGGCCGATCCCGGCGGGTTCAACTGGGTGGGCTTCATGGCCCAGTTCGCTGCGACGGCCGCATTCAGCCTGACCTACGCCTGCTACATCTCCGACTACACCCGCTACCTCCCGCGGGAGACGAGTTCGCGCCGGCTGATCGTGTTCGTCTTCATCGGCGCCGCCGTGCCCGTGGTCTGGCTCGTGGCGCTCGGCGCCTGGCTCGCGGTTCACTTGGGCGCATCCGATGCGCTCGTCGCTCTGCGGGCCGCCGCGGACAACATCGTTCCCGGATCGGGGGACGCCTTCGCCCTGCTTCTGGCGGTCACACTGGCGGCTACCGTTGGCCTGAACGGGTATTCGGGCAGTCTGACGGTGATGACGGCGGTCGACTCGATCAAGCAGCTCAAGCCGTCGTCGATGCGGCGGATCGTCATCCTGTGCGTGCTCGCCGTCATCTGGACGGTGGTGGGATTGGCGCTTCCGACGGGCTACATCGGCGCGATCAACAGCATCCTGATCCTGATGCTGTTCCTTCTGGTGCCGTGGACGGCGATCAACCTCGTCGACTTCTTCTTCGTGCGCCGTGGGCACTACGCGATCACGCACCTGTTCACCCCGTCGGGGATTTACGGCGCCTGGTCGTCGCGCGGATTGCTGGCATTCGCGGCGGGTGCGTTGGCGATGGTGCCGTTCGTCGTCGTACCCGGCAGCTACACCGGTTTCCTTGCTCGGGCATTGGGTGAGGTCGACGTGTCCTACGTCGTCGGGCTCGCCGTCAGCGCGGGCGTGTACTGGGTGCTGGCGCGCTCCATGAATCCCGCCGAAGAGGCCCCGGCAATCGCCGAGAGCGAAGAACTTCTGGAGGGTGGGCGGTGACCTCCGGGGGTCATGACGATGAGAAGTCCCTGCCGATCGGTCGCCTGCGTTTCATGGACCAGCAGTTGGTCAACCTCGACGGCTTCTGCGAGCCCCGCCCGGAACTGGGGCTGATTGCGTTCGACTCGCCAGCGGACCCCCAGCCAGAGCTGATCATTCGCGACGGCGTGGTGGTCCGGATGGACGGGGTCGACGCCGACGACTTCGACTTGATCGACGAGTTCATCGCTACGCATGGCCTCGACCTGACCGTCGCACCGACGGCCATGGCCATGGACGACGTTGAGTTCGCCTGTCTCCTCGTCGATCCCGCGGTACCTCGCGTCTCGATCGTCGAACTGTGCGCGGGCATGACGCCGGCAAAGATGGCCCGGGTGTTGGCACTGCTGCGACCCACCGAACTCGGTATGGCGATGACCAAGATGCGCGCCAGGCGCACGCCGACCAACCAGGCGCACGTGACCAATCAGCGCGACGACCCGATGCTGCTGGCCGCCGACGCGGCTACCGCGGTGATGTTCGGCTTCCGCGAATTGGAGACGACGGTCCCGGTTCTCGGCGACGCACCGTCGAATGCGGTCGCCATGGCCATCGGATCGGTGGCCGCGTCGCGCGGCGTGCTGACGCAGTGCGCGGTGGAGGAGGCCACCGAACTCGAACTCGGCATGCGCGGGCTCACGTCGTACGCGGAGACGCTGTCTCTGTACGGAACCGAGCAGGTCTTCCTCGACGGCGACGACACACCGTGGTCGAAGGCCTTCCTCGCCTCCGCCTACACCTCCCGCGGGATGAAGGTGCGGGTGTCGTCCGGCGGCGGGTCCGAACTGCTGATGGGGGAGAGCGAAGGTCGCTCCATCTTCTATCTCGAGGCGCGCTGCGTCGCGGTGGCGCGGGCGATGGGCGCCCAAGGGGTACAGAACGGTGGCATCGACGGTGCGTCGATCGTGGCCAGTGTGCCGAGCGGAGTCCGCAGCCTGATGGCCGAAAACCTCATGGTGATGATGCGTGGCATGGAGTCCTGCTCGGGCAGCGACTCGTTGATGTCGTCGTCGCATATCCGTCGGGCCGCGCGAACCCTTCCGATTCTGCTGGCTGGCTCGGACTACCTCACGAGTGGATTCGGTTCGATTCAGCGCTACGACAACACCTTTGCTCCCAGTAACTGGAACGCCGAGGACATCGACGACTGGTTGGTTCTGCAGCGCGACTGGGGTGTGGACGGCGGGCTTCGCACCGCGACGGACCACGATCTGAGGCGGGTTCGCCGCCGCGCCGCGGAGGCGACCGCTGCCGTGTACTCCTGGCTGGGCCTTGCAGACCTCGACGAGTCGCAGATCGACGCCGTCGTCGACGCTGCGGGGTCCGCAGACATCGAGGCCGCGGATTCGATGGTCGTGCTCAACGCGGCCACCGCGATCCGCCAGCGGGGTATCACCGGCGTGGACGTCGTTGCGGCCCTTGCCGAAACGGGTTTCGACGACGAGGCCGACCGCCTGTTGGAAATGCTGGTGGCGCGGTTGCGCGGAGATCACCTGCAGACTGCCGCCTTCTTCGACGAGGACATGCGTGTGCTGTCTGCGATTACCGACCCCAACGACTATCGCGGGCCGGGCACCGGTTACATGCCGACACCTCGGCGACAGGCGGTGATCGACGACATCCGACAACAGCGCTCGATCGCCGACTTGACCGCGGGAGCGCCCGATCACGGGGACGTCACCATCGAGACGTCGGGCGTCGCGTCCGTCGGTGCGGACCCGCGTGAGGTGGTCATAGGACTCTCCCCTGCCTGGGGCGTGGCGATCACCACCACGCTGTCGGGGCTGAGCGTCTACGAGGCCGTCGACGAAATTTGCGCCGGTCTCGAGGAGGAGGGCTGCCTCTCGCGGCTGGTCCGCATTCGGTCGACGATCGACCTCGGCTTGATGGGATCGGCCGCAGCCGGGCTTTCTGGGTCCGGCGTTTCAATTGCGTTGCAGGCCAAGGGAACCGCGTTGATCCACCGCAGGGGGTTGCCACCGCTGGCGAATCTCGAGTTGTATAGCAGCGCGCCTCTTGTCACCCGGGATCTGTATCGACTGTTGGGCACCAACGCGGCACGGCACGCGAAGGGGTCCACCCCCGTTCCGGCCAGACTGCCGGATTCCCCGATGGCCATCGAGGCGATGTTCCACGCCCGCGTGGTGGCGGCCGTTGCCGTCGAGCGAGCGCAGTGCACGCCGGGCGCTGCGCCGCAGGACGTCAAGGTGTTGCGATGACTGGGCACGCGTACTCGGGACGCGTCATCGACTCGATCACCGTGGCGGCGGTGGTGGCCGGTGACGTCACCGCCGACGACGTCCGCATCCACCCCGACACCCTCGTCCACCAGGCCGACGTCGCGGCTGCCGGGGGTCATCCGCAACTTGCGGAGGCATTTCGACGGGCCGCCGAGATCGCGACGCTTCCCGAACGCGAAGTGCTGTCGATATACGAGGCCCTGCGTCCTGGTCGTAGCAGCTCGGCCGATCTCGAGCAGCTGGCGGATTCACTGCGATCACGGCGGTTGACCAGGGTGGCAGCGCTGGTCGACGAGGCCCGCGCGGCCTACCGCCGTCGCGGATTGGTGTCGTGACCCGCATCGCCGGACTCGACATCGGCAACACGACGACGGAGATGGTGGTCGTCGAGAGCCGGTGCGACAGAACGCAATTGATCGCCCAGCACAACGTCCGAACGGTGGGTGACAAGGGTTCCGCCACGTCGATTCAGGGTGCCGCGCGGCTGATTCGGCGAGCCAATCGGCAGGGTGCCGGAATCGAGCGGATTCACGTGGCGCCGCTTCGGCCCGTTCACACCACCGTCACGACGTCGCGTGGAATGCGACCCGATGGTGGTCCGCTACGCGTCGTGGCGGCTCAGGCCACCACCCCGGCGAATTGGGGATTCGGTGTCGGAACGCCCCTCGACGTACGCGGTCACGACTCCGGCGCGCGGTACGTCCTGCTGGTGCCACCCGACGTGGGCTATCAGGACGCGGCGACGCTGATCCGCCGGCATCACGCGTCGGGCACCCGGATCGCGGCCGTGCTGGTCGCCCGCGACGAGGCGGTGCTGCTGGCCAATCGCTTGGACTTCGCAGTCCCCATTCTTGACGGCGTCGACCTCGGCGACAGCGAGCGCTGGCTCCGGGTGGCGGTGGAGGTCGCTCCACTCGGGCAGGCGATTACGGCCCTGCCCGATCCTCATCGCCTGGGAGTCGACCTGGGCGTCGACGCGCTCGATCCGGCGCTCAACACCATCTGCACGGCGCTGGACGGAGCGAACAATGCGGCCGTGGTCCTGGGAGACGAGCAAATTCTTGAGCCTCGAGGTGGGATGGCCGACTGGGTGTGCTTCGCCGAGGTTCCCGGCGAAGCGGTGGGACTGCTCGAGGCCCTGCCGATGTTGGGGGGTGACATGCCACGCCGGCCGGTCGCAGTCGGTTGGGCCGGTGACACCCATCGGGTCGACGACTTCTTCGCCGTCGACGTCTATGCGACGTCGGCACCGTTCGCCCGGCCGGTCGCCACGTTGCGTCCCGGGACGGTGGCGGCGGCGATGCTGTCGGCGGACCCCGCAGTCGACGTCGCCGATGCGCTGCAGGGTGACGTCGAAATACCCGTGGAGACAACGGTATCCGAGACCGATGCGGCACGGGTGGGAGCACTCACCACGCCGGGTGCCTCGCGCGACTCCGTCGTGGTCGACATGGGCGGTGGGACGATGGACGTCATCGCCGCCGAGGTCAGCCACGTGCTGGCCGGCTGTGGCCAGCTGGTGACCGCGACGGTCGCATCGGCGCTCGGTATTCCGAATGCGTTGGCGGAATGGGTAAAACGTGCCCCGAGCACGAAGATCGAAACCTCCCATGTGGCGATCACGGAAGACGGTCGGCGCACCTTTCTCGACGGGCCGGCTCGTGCCGACACCATCGGTCGTCTCGTAGTCGACGGCCCGGCTGGGGCGGTGCCCTTCATCGACCGACTCGAACCTCAGCAGTGGGCCGCACTGCGACGAGAACTGAAGGTGGCGTGTCTGGGAAGGGCTGCTGCGCGCGCCGGCGTCGCACTCGCGGGCGCACCGGACGTGATCGTCGTCGGCGGGCCCGCGGCAGATCCGGAAATTCTCTGGGCCTTGCGTCGATGTCTTCCACGGGAGGTGACCGTCGGCCGTGGTTCGGTCGCGGCTCAGCTCGGAACTCGATACGCGGTGGCCTACGGGCTCGCAACGAGCCCGTGACGCAAGGCCCCGGATCCGATCGATTTCCTATCGTAAAACATACAGCGTCTGTTAATGTCGGTCGGTCGGGACAAGTGCCCAATAGCGTTCGGCCGCCGGTCAGTTCGTAGTTCAGTCGATCATTTTTCACACATCGTGGAGGGGCCGTGGGCCTAGACATGCCGAGAGCAACGGGCGTCCAGACGGCCGCGCCGGATGAGGGCCAAGTCGGCCAACTGGAGCGCCTCGGCGTCGAGTACATCCCGGAGGAAGCTCGGGACTCGAATCCGCGCAATCTCGCGTTCGTGTTCGTCGGCGCGAACCTGACCTTCGGCACGATCATCTTCGGTTGGCTGCCGTTCGTCTACGGAATGGACTTCTGGAGCAACGTCACCTCGCTCCTTCTCGGAAAGGTGCTCGGCACCCTGATCGTGGTGTCGTTGGGTTTCATCGGCCCCAGAACCGGAACCAACCTGACCGTGTCGAGCGGCGCATTCTTCGGCATCCGCGGCCGATTCATCGGCTCCGCGCTCACCCTGGCGATCGCGCTGATGTTCGCCGCGCTGACCGTGTGGACGAGTGGTGACGCCGTCGTCGCGGCTTCGAACGATCTGTTCGGCACGTCGACGACTGCGGGCGCACACGCCCTTGGATATGGACTCATCGCAGTACTCATCGCATTGGCCGCTCTATACGGGCACGCCACCATCGTCGCGATGGAGAAGGTGATCGTGGTGGTGGGGATGATCGCGCTCGTTCTCGGTGCGTTCGCCTTCGCCGGCAGATTCGACACCGCGGCGGTCAGCGGCGGCGACTACCTCCTCGGGTCTTACTGGCCGACTTGGATCTTCTGCGTCATCCTCTCAGCGGCGGGTCCCATCTCCTACGCCCCGAACATCGGCGACTACACCCGTCGGATCTCGCCAAGGCAGCACGGCGATCGGTCGATCGCGGTCTGGCTCGCGGTCGGACTGATCCTCGGAACGTCACTGCCGTCGCTGTTCGGCATCTTTACGGCCGCGACGTTCGCCAATGTCGCCGAAGGGTCCTACCTCGGCAACCTCGTCGCCGTTTCACCGTCGTGGTACGTCGTCATGATCCTCGTGCTTGGTCTGTTGGGGGGTCTTGGTCAGGGGACGCTGTGTGTCTATTCGAGTGGCCTCGATCTGGAGGGGGTGCTGCCACGGCTGAATCGTGTTCAGACGACGCTGCTTACGTCGGTTCTGGCGATCGTGTTGCTCTACGTGGGTACGTTCGTGTTCAACGCCGTCGACTCGATCACCGCGGCGACCCTCTTGCTCAACGCGCTCATGTCGCCGTGGGTGGTGATACTCGCCATCGGCGCCATACGTTGCCGCAGTAGGGGATACGACCCGCATGATCTTCAGGCCTTTGCCGAAGGCCGGCGAGGCGGACGGTATTGGTTCGCCGGAGGGTGGAACGTCCCGGCCACCGTGGCCTGGTTCGTCGGTTCGGTGCTAGGCCTGCTGACCGTCAACAGTGCGCCGCTGTACGTCGGACCCCTGGCTGGCATCGCCGATGGGATCGACGTGAGCATGTTCGGATCCATGGCGGTCAGCGCCGCGATCTACCTGTTGGCCTTGAAGATCTGGCCGCAACACAGCGAGGCGTCGCCGTCCAATCCGAGCGTTGGGAGCAACAAATGATCAAGGTGCATGCGTTTCTCTGCGGTGGTGACCAGGCCGACCTGGCGATCAACGACCCGTTCGACGAGAACGTGGGAACCACGCAGTACAGCCCCTACTTCTTCTACCTCGTGGAGCACCCGCGCGGGCGCGTGCTCTTCGACACCGGCTTGCATCCCGAGATCGCAACGAACTTCGCCGCGCGAATGGGCGACGCCACCGTGGACGCCTTCCCGATCGAGATGTACGAAGACGGAGATGTGGTCGGGCAACTCCGCAAGCTCGGCCTAACCCCCGAGGACGTAGACGCCGTAGTGCCGTCGCACCTGCACTTCGACCACGCCGGTGGGCTGGAGTTCGTCAAACACGCACCGGTCTACCTGCAAGCGAGCGAACTGGAGACGGCGCGCAATCCGCCGGTCTACCAAGCCGACCTCTACATGGCGGCGGACTTCGAACACGACCTCGATTGGCGCTTGCTCGACGGCGATCACGACCTCTTTGGCGACGGCAGTTTGCAGATCATCGCGACGCCGGGGCATACGCGCGGTCATCAATCCCTGGTTATCAGATTCGACGAACGTCCGCCCCTGGTGCTGATCGGTGACGCAGCCTACAACCTCGCAAAGATGCGGCAGCGCCGCCTCCCGGCGATCGTGTGGAGTCCCGACGCCATGGTCGAGAGTTGGGAACGCTTGGAACTCATCGAACGCGAAACGGGTGCCGAGTTGCGGTGCACTCACGAGTCCAATTTCGCCGACGTGCCGATATCGCCCAACGCCTACTGGAGCTGATCGGGAAGTAGGTCACACGGCCGTCCCACCACGCCGAAATACCTTATAAGGCGCGGTGTTCGAACCTTCCGTGCACCAGAGTGCCGACGATCGGGATGCCCGCGAGTTGGTCGGGCGTGACCGTGAGCGGATCCGCCGCGAACACCGTCAAGGTGGCGAACTTGCCCACTGCGATGGAGCCCTCGTCGGCCTCCCGGCCGCCGATGACCGCCGGAACGCGGGTATAGGCGTGCAGTGCTTCCCGCGGGGTGATGGCTTGGTCGGCTGCGATCGGTGGGCTGTCTGGCTGTCCGGGAGGTCGGCGTAGGCAGGCGGAGGCCATGATTTCGCGGGGGTCGAACGGTCCGATCGGCCAGTCCGATCCCAGTGCCAGCCGTCCACCTGCGGCGAGAATTGCGCGCTGGGGGAAGGCGCGTAGGGCGCGGTCCCTGCCGAGTCGTTGGGACCAGACGTCGCTGTGATCCTCGGTGAGGAAGTGCGAGCAGTGACACGGTTGCATGCTTGCGATCACACCGGTTTCGGCGAATCGTGCCGCTTGCCCGGAAGACAGAGTTTCGACGTGCTCCACCCGGTGCGCAGCACTCGACGCGGCAACCACCGGGCCCAGGACGTCCAAGGCGAACTCCACCGCGGCGTCGCCGATCGCGTGTGTCGCCGTGGGGATGCCCTGCGTCGCAAAGAAACTCACCGCGTCGCGGTAGGCGTCGAGATCATGCCACGTCGACGTGGTCCCGGCCCCGTAGCAATCCGGCGCCGTCAACCGGGCCGTGCCGTTGTCGATCGTGCCGTCGAGGTAGAACTTGATTCCTTCGACCTGCCAACGCTTTCCGCCAAGCCTCAGCCATTCGACGAACTGCAGGCGCTCGGCCTCGGTGTGGCGCGGCTCGCAAACCGGTGAGCATCGGTAGAACAGCGGCAGTTCGTCCGCGTCGTCGAGGGCCCGAAGGACGTCCGCGTGGTGCTCGGAGAAGTCCAGTGCGTGCGTGGCAGTGAGTCCCGTTGCCGCCATTCGGAGAAACAGTTCTCTTGCCGCCGCGACACGTTCGGAATGTGGCGGCTGCGGTACGACGTTGCCGACGAGGTCGACTGCCTCTTCGTGGATACCCCCGGTGGGGCGGCCGTCTTCGTCGCACTCCACCTCCGCCAACGGACCAAGGTCGACTGGTCCGGTGACGTTGGCGTAGCTCAGTGCGGCGCGGGACGCATAGGCCGAGTGCCCGCCATCGTGTAACCGCAGGAACACCTTTCGGCCGCCGCACACCCGGTCCAAGAAGCCGGCCGCGTCGTCGACGTCACCGAGAACCTGCGGCACCAGGTTCCAGCCCAGCACCCAGGAGTCCGGATCCGTGGCCGCACACGCAGTGGTCAGTGCCTCGGCCAGACCGTCGGCGTCGGTGACCTGTTTCAAGTCCAACCCGCTGGTCCATTCCAAGCCGGTCAGCGGATGCGCATGTGGGTCTGAGAGGCCCGCCGTGATCACGGCGTCCCCGAGGTCCACGACCCGGGTGTCGGCGCTCGACCAGCGAGCCGCGTCAGCCCTGGAGCCAAGTGCGGAGATGCGTTCACCGGAGATGCCGAGGGCCTGGGCGGACGGGTTCTCGTCGTTGTGGATTGCGCCGGCGAGCACGATCATGTCCATCGTCACCAAGAGCTCCTCGCGGATCGTCGAAACAGAGCCTGCCTGACGGCCGGCTGGCTCTTACCGGTCCTCACCAGCCCGTGGCAAGAACGCGTTCGAGTGAGTCCACGAAGTAGTCCACCGACGCCTTCGAGACGCACATCGGCGGCTTGATCTTGAATACGTTGAGGTAGTCGCCAGTGGGTTGCATGACGACCCCGAGAGTGAGCAGGCGGTCGCAGATTGCGGCGGTCTCCTCGGTGGCTGGTTCGAGAGTGACTCGGTCGCGGACGAATTCGAGCCCCAGGTAGAAGCCCGAGCCGTGGACGGTGCCGATGATCGGGTGCTCGTCGGCCAGCGCGAGAAGGCGGGCCTTGAGGTGTGCGCCGACGACGCGCGCGTTCTCCTGCAGGCCTTCCTGTTCGATCACGTCGAGCACGGCCATGCCGATCGCCGACGAGACCGGTGAGCCACCCGTGGAGGAGAAGAAGTATCCCTGCGTGCGGTAGCGCTCGGCGATGTCACGTCGGGTGACGACGACACCGATCGGTTGCCCGCCGCCGACGGACTTCGCCACGGCCACCACGTCGGGAACGGCGTTCTGCTGCTGGAAGCCCCAGAACCACTCGCCGAGCCGGCCGTAGCCGACCTGGACTTCGTCGGCAATCGCCAGGCCACCGTGCCTGCGCACCGCGGCGTATACCTGCGCCAGGTAGCCGTCGGGGAGCGCGACGCCGCCTGCGTTGCCGAAGTAGGACTCGCAGATGAAGCCGGCGGGAAGCGTTCCCGCGGCTGCTATGTCGTCGATCACCTGGACGGCCTCGGGGGCGTAGCGGGCGGCGTCGGCACCGCGGTGCACGCCGCGATACGAGTTCGCCGCGTCGACGGTGTGCACCCAGGACGGCCGCGTGGCAAGGGCGTTGGGGTTGTCGGCGATCGACGTCGAGATGGCGTCACTGGCATAGGTCCAGCCGTGATATGCCTCGCGCATCGCCACGATGTCGGCACGTCCGGTCGCGGCCATCGCGATGCGGATGGCGAGATCCGTTGCCTCCGAACCGGAGTTGACGAAGAAGACCGTGTCGAGTTCGTCGGGAAGCGTCGCGGATATCCGGTCCGCGTATTCGGCGATGACGCGATAGTTGAAGCGGGAGTTGGTGTTCAGCAGGTGCATCTGCCGGTTGGCCGCCGCGACCACCCTTGGGTGGGCGTGCCCGACGGAGGCAACGTTGTTGACCATGTCGAGGTAGACGCGGCCGTCGACGTCGGCGAGGAACTCCCGCCATCCCCGCTCGATGCGAGGGGGACGGGCGTAGTAGTGCTCCTGCACGTCGGCCAGTACTCGCTCGCGAAGGGCGAGGGTGTCGTCGTCGGTCTCCTCGACCGTCGCAGGCAGGCCAAGGCTCGGACCGGGATCACCGGCAAGGGTCTGCCAGCCAACGGCGTACGCCGACTGCACCCGAAGCGGTACTTCGCTCGACCCCGCGCGGGTGAACTGGACGTCTATCGGGGTGCGGGCTGGCAGTTGCCCCCGGTCCCCGCCGGTGAATCGCACGGCATGCTCGCCGATGTCGATCGTGAAGCCGTCATCGGTCGGCACGAGGCGGCCGTCGGCTGGGACGGCGACGGTGGTGTCCTCGGCGAGCCACAGGGTGAGCGCGGTGGGCACGGTGGCCGGCGCGGCAGGAGTGCGCGCAGGGGCGCCGGCGAGTCGGGGGCGCCACGCCGGCGCGACCGCCGCGGGTGCGCCGCCGTCCAGAGCCGCCAGTGCGGCGTCACCGAGTGCTCCCTGGTCCAACCAGCGTCCCTCGTCGTTGAGCGGTGACGTCGTCCCGGCGTCGAGGATCGCCGCGTCAGCCAGGCCGTTGACCAGGGGAGCGACGTCCCATGTCGGACGCGATCGGGGCGCGAAACCCAGTGCGCGACGGATGCATTCGCCCATCACCTCGAATGGCACCGATGCCGCCTGCCGGAGCACCAGGAACTCGCGTTCCAACGCGGCGTCGGCGTACGCGTTCTTCGCGTCGAGGCGGACCTGCTGACGGCCGCTCAATGCCAACACCACCCCGCGAAGGGCGACCAGCGGCCAAATCGCGTCCACCTCGTCCTCGCTGAGCGGGCGAATCGAGTGGAAGGCGAGGATGGCGGGCAACGTGTGGGCTGGCGTGAGGCCGTCGTGATGCAGCAACGAGGAGACGGTGACGGCGATTTCGCCGACGGCCCACGACTCGGCGACGTCTCCGAAGTCGATGACGGCATCGGGCAGCGCGCCGGGCTTGCCAATCACGTTGTCGTCGGTGATGTCGAAGTGCCCGAGCTGGGTGGGCAGGCGCGAGGACACCGCGTCGAGGCGGCTCTGCGCCGATTGGGCGACGGCGGAGGCGAAGTGGCGTACCTCGGCGTCGGGCTCGTCGGGTGCAAGCGTCGCGATGACGCGCTCGGCGTGGCGCAGATCCCACTGCAGCACGCGGACGGACGCCGGGTGGTTGAGGTCGGCGAGCGCGACGCTCACCTTTGCGGCGAGCTCTCCCATCCGGGCCACCGTGGCGGGGGAGAGGTAGCCCGATCCCATCAGGGTGGCGCCGGCGACGTGGGTGATGACGCGGGCGTGGATGCGGCCCTGGGAGGTGTTCCACCACGCGGACATCGGCCCACGCGGGCCGTCGACCACCTGAGGGACGCGCAGCGTCGGTTCGCGCCGGGCGACGGTCGCGGCGGCGAGGTCCTGCAAGTCGATCTCAGCCTCGCTGAAGACGGGGTTGCTGAGCTTGAGGACACCGATCGGCGCGGTGTTCGCGACGTCGGACACCACGAAGTTCTGATCCTGCTGGCTCCCCAGCTCGGTGACGGTGCACGCCATCCCGAACGTCTCGTCCATCAGTCGCCGAACTTCGTCGATCTCGAGGGTCGGCGTGGGCAGCTCTGGGTTGGCGAAGAAGTCGAAAACCTGCTCGGTCATGGGTGTTTCGTCACTCTTTCTTGAAAACGGTGCGGCCGCCGACGATGGTGCGTGCGACGCTGACGCTCAGGAGGTCCCCGTCTGCGTCGAGGATATCGCCGTCAAGCACCACCAGATCGGCGTACATGCCCGTTCGCACTCGCCCGATGCGGGTGTCCGCGTCGAACGACGCGGCAGAGTCGAGGGTAGCGTGGCGCAGCGCCGATGCGAGTGGGACGACGTACTTGGGCAGGTTGGCCGGTAGCGAGCGGTCGGTCGCCGAGCGCCGTGTGGTGGCAATGTGAAGATTCACCAGCGCCTGGTGAGGTGCGGTCGGGGCGTCGGTGCCGAACGCCAGTCGTGCTCCCGCCGCGGTGAACGAGGGCCACGGGTAGCCGCGCTCGACTCGGTCGTCGCCGAGCTGCGCGCGCCAGTTCGGTTGGATGGCGGGATCGGAGTGCACGGGCTGCACCGATGCGGTGATGCCGAGGCGTGCCATCCGGGCCGGCGTCTCATCGCTGACGATCTCCACGTGCTCGAGCCGCGGCCGCCTGTCCCATGGCGGGTTGATCCGGATCATCTCCTCCAGGACGTCAAGGGCCACGTCGCTGGCGAGGTCGCCGATCGCATGGATGGCCAGGCGCAGACGGGCGGCGTCCGCGGCAATGACGGCGGGGAGCAGCGCCTCGGCCGTCCACAGCAGATCGCCGTTCGAGCCGTTGGCGTAGGGATAGGACATCGCCGCCGTGCAGGCGTCGATCACGCCGTCGAGGACGAGCTTGATGCCGATGAGCTCGAGCCACGGTGTCGGATCGTTCCGCAGTTCGAGGACGCGTTGAATCTGGTTGAGGTTCTTGGTCGCGTCGCCGGTGTCGACGACGAGCCAGTGCGCCGACACGCGCACCGGAAGGCGACCGCCCAGACGTTTCGCATAGCCGTGCAGCGCCCGCCAGCCGTCCTCGTCCATCCCCATGTCGACCACGGAAGTGACGCCGGCGGCCGCGAACGCATCGAGGGCAAGGGCGATGTGCTCCACTCGGTCGTCGTCGGAGGTGACCGATGCTAGGTACGCCCAGCCGAGTTCGTGTGCGGCTCGCTCGTAGAGCATCCCTGCGGGAGCGCCGTCGGCGAGGCGCGACAGTCTGCCGCCGGCAGGGTCTGCGGTGTCGGCGGTCAGACCCATCGCCCTTAGGGCGGCGGTGTTGACCCAGATCGAGTGCATGTCGTTCGAGTCGAGGAACACCGGGATGTCGGAGACTGCCTCGTCGAGCATCGCGGCAGTGGGCTCGCCGTCGACGGAGTCGAAGAGCCATCCGCGGCCGCGCAACATCGTGGCGCCTGCGTCCAACGACTTTCGGGCGTCTCGCAGGCGTCGCTGAATCTCGGTCAGATCGTCCGCGTCGGTGAGTGCCACGCTGCTCAGCCCGGCGCCGAGCCAGAGCAGGTGCACGTGCGAGTCGACGAACCCGGGCAGGACGAATCGCCCTTCCAGGTCCATCGTGTCGTCTGCAGTTAAGGTCTCGGAGGAGTTCGTCGGGTGCACGTCGACGATCCGGTCGCCCTCGATCACCACGCCTTCCGCCTCTTCCAGCGCGCCGTCGGCGACGGCATCCACGGCGCCGGAGGAACTGAGGATTCGCGCGTGTACCAATGCAGTTCGCGTGGTTGGGGTGGTCATCGACGTGACTCCTGTTCCGTAGGATCTGTCAGTCGCGCTGCCGTCTCCGCGTTCTCCACCCGAGTCGACAAGCGGGCGACCAGGACGACCGGGACGACCAGCAGCCAGCTCGTCACGCCGAGCACCCAGCCGAAGACGCCGTAGCCAAACGCCTGCACGACCCACCCGCCGAACATCGAACGCGAAGCTGGTTCCGACGAGGTAGACGCCGAGCGACGGCCCGGAGAATCGGCCGTTGGCGTCCAGCGCGGCCGCCGTGGCGATGAAGAGCAGAAAGACCGCAAGGTATACCGAGTTCCACGCGACCAGCAGCACCCCGTACAGGGTGGGGTCGGTGGCGAGGCATGTGCCGAGCTTGAGGAAGCCGCCGACGACGAGGAGGACCGCCATCGGGAGTGCGCGGCCGAGTCGATCGCCGAGGAGGATCAGTGCGAGTGCGGCGGCGAATCCGCCTGCGCTCGAGGCGCTGAGCACGACGCCGAGCGCGGTGTCGCTCAGCCGGGCGTTCTCGGCCCCCATGGTTCCTGCGATCGCCCAGAGCGAGTCCTCGCTGATCGCCCAAATGGCGTACATGGCCAGCAGCGCGAACCCGGCAATCGTGGTGCGTACCTGACTAGTCGAGGCGACCCGTGGGTTCCGGACTGGATCAGGTGACTCGGTGACGGGTGCGGCGGGGAGCCAGCCCGAAGTGATCAGCAGGGCGACCGCGAGGCCCGCGACGAGTCCGTAGACACTTCCGAGGGAGACCCCTACGACGGGTATGAGTGCGAGCACCAGGGTGACGACGGCGCGGTTGACCAGCCCGTTGGCCGCCGACATCCGGTTGGGGTTGCGCAGCGCGGCCAGTGCCGCCCCGCTCGCAGCCAGGGCGCCGCCAGCTCCCGCGCCACCGACGATCACTCCGGTGATCGTCACGGCGGTGCCGAGGGGGAACGCGGCCAGGGTGAACCCGAGGGCCGTCACGGCGAGCCCGACCCGGGCGACCGCGACGCGTCGGGCCCCTTCGGCGAGGCGGGTGACGGCGATGCACGCCAGGGCGGTGGCGAGCAGGGACCCCGTCATGATGGTCCCGGCTTCGCCGACGCTGACACCGAGTGACTCCTGCAGCGCGATCACCATGAACGGCAGCAGGTTTGCCGTCAACAGTCCGAGAACGGACATGCCGAAGGTGGACGTCGCCCGACGAGTGTTCAGCGGAAGGCGCGTGGCGTCGGCGGTCGTAGAAATCGTCATGAGCTGCCTCGTTCCGGCGGGCACCGTCGCCCGAATTGCTAAAACATACACCGTCGGTTTCGGGGACGCCAGGCCTCAGAGGAAGCCTGTGCGGGTACTTCCAGGCTCTACTGCGAGTCGACTTTGCGATCGGTCCCAAAGATGATGCGTCGCAACCACTCCAAGCGCGACTGGTACACAACCTCTGCCAGTGGCAGTTCGGGAATCAACGCGTAGAAGGTGTGGCAACCCCCTGTCCAGACGTGAAGCTCGGCTGGCACTCCGGCCAGCCATAGCCGTCTCGCGTAGTCCACGGCCTCGTCGCGGAAGATCTCCGCGTCGCCGGCATCCACGAACGCCGCTGGAAGGCCCGCCAATGCCTCGGCCGCCGACGGTGACGCGTAACCAGGCACGCCGTCGGTTCCCGCACGCGAGCCCAGATATGCCGACCAGCCGGTGCGGTTGCTTACCTTGTCCCACAGACCAATACCGTCGAGCTGCTGCACCGAGGGCGAGTTGTTCCGATGGTCGAGCATTGGAGTCGCGAGCAGTTGACCGATCGGCTGCGGGTCGCCTCGGTCGCGGATGAGGAGCGCCAGAGCCGCGGCCAAGCCGCCCCCAGCGCTCTCGCCGACCAGCACGAGCCGGGTCGCGTCGACCTCTAACTCGGACTGAGCGCTCGACAGCCATTGCCAGGCCGCATAGCAGTCTTCGATCGCCGCGGGAAAGGGATGCTCGGGGGCCAACCGGTACTCCACCGAAACCACCGATGCGCCTGTGTCGAGCGCCAAGTCGAGCAACCTGAGGTCTTCGGCGAATCGTGTGCCGGTCACCATGCCGCCGCTGTGCACGAAGAGGAATGCCGGGGTAGGCCCCGAGCACTGGGACGGCCGAGAGCAGGCCAGCCGAATCGGGGCGCCATCGGGACCCGCGACGTCCCGCTCGAAGAACTCGAACGGTCGCCGCCCGACGTGTTCCTCGATGGTGCTCGGATACAGCTGTTCGTCGACCTCTCGGGTCTGGGCCAGATTCTCGAACGTGAGCTCGCGCGGCCACACGTTCAACAACTCCGCCAACCGATCGGCGATGATCGGGGTGAGCGGCAGCTGCGGATACCGGCGAAACGATTCCGTGTCTTCGGACATCTGTGATTGGCCTCTCGTATGCGGGGCAGGTGGGTCGGGGTTAGATCTGAATTCGCTTGCGCCGGTGCAGCGTTCCCGCTGCAAGCAGGGCAAGGCTGATCACCAGAATTGCCGTTGCCAGCACGTTGATCTGCGGCGGGACCGCAGCCTTGACCGCTGCATTCACATACAGCGGGTAGGTCACCGTCGACCCGCTGACGAAGTACGTGATGATGAAGTCGTCGAGGGACAATGCGAACGACAGCATCCCGGCGGCGACGATGCCAGGAACGATGAGCGGCAGAGTCACTCTGAAGAACGTGCGGAGCGGGCTGGCTCCGAGGTCCATCGACGCGTCCTCCAGAGTCCAGTCGAATCCACGCACCCTGGCGCGCACCGTCATTGCGATGAAGCTGATCTGGAAGGCGATGTGTGAGATGACGATGGTGGTGTAGCCCGCGGTCCAGCCGAAGTCGAGGAACAGCGTCAGCAGCGCCGCGCCCATCACTACCTCGGGTGCAGTCAGCGGAATCACCAGGAAGGTGTCCACAGCCGACTGTCCGCGAAAGCGTTGGCGGACCAAGGCGACCGCCACGAGGGAGCCCAACACCAGTGCGATTGCGGTCGACACGGCGGCCACGTTGAGGCTGAGTTTCAAAGCCTCGGTCAGCGCCGGGTACTTGAACGGGTCCGCCCAGTTCGCGAGCGTGAAGCCTTGCCACGAGTAGTTGAACTTGCCAACCGGGGCGTTGAACGAGAACAGCACGATGACGAAGATCGGCAGGAACAGGAAGAGCAGCACCATGGCTGCGCAAATCCGCAGAATCAAGTCTCCCCATTTGGGGCCGGCCTTGACCGCCTTCACCTCGCCGATGCGGACCGCGGGAATCGCCTGCGTCATACCAAGTCCTCCGTGCCGAGCGCCCGCGTGTAGAGCAGCACGCCGCCGAGGATGAACAACATCAAGACCATGCTCAACGCCGCGGCGGCAGGAAAGTCCTTGACTACCAGGAACTGCTTCTGAATGACGCTGCCGATCATCGTCGTCTGGGTACTGCCGAGGTAATCGGCGTTGATGAAATCGCCCGATGCGGGAATGAACACGAGCAAGCTGCCTCCCAACACGCCGGGCATCGACAGCGGCAAAATCACCTTCGTGAAACTGCGGCGATTGGTCGAATAGAGGTCTTTCGACGCCTCGACGAGCCGCGGGTCGATCTTCTCCAGACTGACGTACAGCGGCAAGATCATGAAGATGATCCAGTTGTAGGTCAGGCCGCCGATCACCGCCCAGCTGGTCGACAGCAGTCGACCCTCGCTCGGCAGCAGGCCGATCGATCCGAGTGTGCTGACCACCCAACCGTCATCCGCCAGAATGGTTTTCCACGCGATGGTTCTGATGAGGAATGTCACGAAGAACGGCAAGACCACCAAGCCGAGGATCAGATTCTTGTAGCGACCGGCCTTGAACGCGATGACGTAGGCCAGCGGGAAGGCCAACAGCAGGCATAGCGCCGTCGCGGCCATTGCGTAGCCGAGCGACCGGACGATCTCGTCGTGATACCGGCTGAGAGCGTGGATGTAATTCTCGAAGTTCCAGCTGAATTCGAGTGTAGGGAGGTATACCGATCCCCCCGACGACGACAGCGATGCGCGTCCCAGTGAGTACAGCGGCACCACGAAGAAGATGCCGAGATAGGCGAGGGCAGGCAGGACCATCAGGTAGGGGGCGAGCTTGCTCCGCTGGCGATTGCTGGTCGCTGCACCGGCCATTGATCAGCCGCCCGTGACCGCTGCGTATGCGGTGCTGTACTCGTGCGCCTGCTCGTCGGTGAGAGGTCCCCAGCCCTTCGACTTGTCCAGAACGTCCTTCGACGGGTTGATCCACGGGTTCTTCGCGGCCGCGGGATCGACTTTGTTCAGCTCGTCCGTCATATCCGAGAGCACGGGCACTCCGTGTACGAATGCGACCAGCTTGGCGTAGTTGGCGCGGTCGTAGACGTAGTTGATCCACGCCTCGGCGGCCTTCTGGTTTTGTGTGGTGTACGGAATCACCATGTTGTCGACGAATGTCGTCGCGCCGGAATCGGGCACTACGAATCTCAGGTCGGGATTGTCGGCCTGCAACTGCACGACGTCACCCGAATATGCCTGTGCCACGGCAATGTTGCCCGCAGCGAGGTCGGAGGCGTAGTCGTTGCCGGTGAATTGGCGGATCTGGCCCTTGTCCTTCTGTTCGCGCACCGCGTCGACGGCCTTGTTGACGGTGTCGGTCGTAGGGACCTCGATCGAGCTACCCTGCGACAGCATGATCATGCCAAGGCCGTCCTGGACGTCTGAGAACAGACTCACCCGGCCTTTGAAGGCCGGATCCCACAGGTCGTCGATCTTGGTGATGTCGCGCCCGGTTGCGGACCGGTTGTAGGCCAACCCGACGAGGCCGGACATGTACGGCGCGCTGAACTTTCGGCCAGGGTCGACGCTGGCCTGCAGCAGGTCGGGCCGTAAGTTCTTCATGTTCGGCACGTTGGCATCGTTGATGTCGTTGAGCCAGCCCAAGTTGTGCAGACGGACCATCAAGAACGTGGGCATCACCGCGAGGTCCGCACCGAGATCCTGCTTGCGCGACAACGGATCCTTGACCTTCGCGAACCATTGTTCGGGGTCGTTGAAGTCCTCCTTGTAGTCCACCGTGATCCCGGTGGAATTCTGGAAGTCGGCGACGAAGCCGTCAGCCATGTACAAGGGCCAGTTGGAGATTCGGAGCGTGCCCGAGGCCGGACCGCTGCTTTGGGTCGCCGTGTTGGCGACCTGACCACTGTCGGACCCGCACGCGGCAAGCAACGATCCGCCGAGTGCGAGCCCCGCGCCGGCCGCCGCCCCGCCGCCGATGAAGCGCCGGCGTGACGCCAGGGTGGTCGCGAGTCGGGCGGCCAAATCGAGATCAGGTGCAGAGTTTCGTCTGGGCATGGCGGGTGCGGCTTTCGGTAGGAAGGAATGGACAGTGCGAGCTAGGAGACGTCGAGCAGTTGTTCGATGTCTTCTTCGGTCGGAATGTGGGCGGCGGGCAACAACAGCGACGCGTCGGGCGCCCAGCTGACGTGTACTTCGTCGCCCGGCCGCAGCATCGGCAGGTCCTGCTCCGCGCCGATGTGCGCGACGACGGTCGACGCGTCGGGTGCCGCCAACGACAGCCGCATCACAGGTCCCTGGAACGTCAAGTCGGTCACCGTCGTGCGCACCGCGGCGACGTCACCGGTTGGAGCGTCCGTCGACACTCGCACGCGCTCGGGACGAACCATGAGTGTCCCGCGGCCTCCAGGTTCGATCCTGGTGTCACCGAGTCTGGCTCGTAACGAAGTTCCCAGTGCGTGGACCTCGACCAGATCACCATGCAGGTGCTCAATCATCTTGGCAGGCCACAAGTTTGCCTGTCCGATGAAACTCGCGACGAATACCGTCGACGGGCGGTCGTAGATCTCCGTCGGTGTACCGATCTGGTCGACGTTGCCCGCGTTCATGACCGCAATGCGGTCGCTCATGGTGAGCGCTTCCTCCTGGTCGTGCGTCACGTAGACGAACGTGATGCCGACCTCGCGCTGTATTCGTTTGAGCTCGAACTGCATCGCATGGCGCAGTTGCAGATCGAGTGCGCCGAGCGGCTCGTCGAGCAGTAGCGCGCTTGGGTAGTTCACCAGCGCCCTGGCCAAAGCGACGCGTTGCTGCTGTCCGCCCGATAGCTGACTCGGCTTGCGCTGGGCGAAGTCGGTCAACCGGACGATCTCCAACAGCTCGTCGACCCGTTTGCGAACCTCGGTCTTGTCCTTCTTCATGCTGCGCGGGCCGTAGGCGACGTTGTCCCACACCGTCATGTGCGGGAACAGCGCGTAGTGCTGAAACACCGTGTTGACGTTGCGCTTGTGCGGCGGCACGCGCGACACGTCAGTGCCCTGCAGCCGGATCGCACCTTCGGTCGGCGTCTCGAACCCGGCGATCATCCGGAGCGTGGTCGTCTTCCCACAGCCCGATGGGCCGAGCATCGAAAAGAACTCCCCGGACGAGATCGAGAAGTGCGCGTGCGCGAGCGCGACGTAGTCGCCGAAACGCTTTGTGACGTGGTCGATTTCGATGACCGGTTCTGCCTCGGTGCGAATGGACGCTGTGCGTACACCCGCATGCTTGACGGGGGTGGAGCGGGTGCCTGTCACAGCGGATCCTCCTCGTGGCGCAGCCGGAAGTCGGGGTTCGATCACCCGGAGCCGGATACCGCCTCGGCCGGGCGTCGGCCAGGGAGTTCGGCTGATTTGGCAAAACATACAGCGTCGGTTTTAGTGGCGCAAGGTTTCTGCGGCATGTAGTTCAGTGCACGCCGCGCCGCCCTTAGAGCGGCGCCCCGGCGGTGGTGGCAAGTGCCCCGGCCACGGCGCCGTCGGCGCTGCGGGCGACGACGACGATCAGAGGTCCGTACGGTGCGCGCCACTCGCTGTGCGGAGCGTTCGGTGTATCCCCTGGGAGGGTCCCGTTGGCAACGCCGTTGGTGATGTCGAGTCGCACGCGAGCCCCGTTGGCGAAGGCTGCGAATTCGGTTGGGGTACCTGTGTTTACCTCGACTCGAAAGGTGACTTCCTCGCCCCCGTCATCGACGGCGATGGTGACGGCGAGTTCGCCGTCGGCGCTACGGCCCGGGCGCTCGAACACCTGCTCGTCCGGCAGCGCGGGGGTGCGTTCGGGCGCGACGCGCCGGGCCCGAAGCGCCTCGACGGAGCGCGCGAGGCGCAACAGATTCGTGTCCGTGTAGGCGGCGCCGGCCACGGTCAGTCCGACCGGCATTCCGGTGTCGTCCATCGTGCCCATCGGGATCGTCACGGTGGGAATGCCGAGGTGTCGGGGGACGAGGTTGCCGTTGGACACCCACACCCCGTTGCGCCAGGCGATCTCGGCCGAGGCGGGGTCGACGTCGGCATCGGCGGGGCCGACGTCGGCAGCCGCCGGGAAGACGACCGCGTCGAATCCGTTGGTGCGCAACCAATCTTCGAAGTCGACGCGGCGCGTCTCCTCGAGTCCGCGCATCCCTTGCTCGACGGACGGGATGTCGTGCCACGGCGTCACCCCACCGGCGGCGAGGTGGACGTAGTCCGCGAGGTCGTAGGCGACGTCGAACGGGAGGACGCCGTACTGGTCCGGCAGGGCGCCTGTGGGTGCCGGGAAGATGCGGGCTGGATCAACCTCGGCCATGCCGCTGAGGCCCGGCTGACCGTTCGACCGCAGGAAGCCGTCGAAGGCCCAGACCGACAGCGCGCCGAGCTCCTGCTCGACGAATTCGGCGGGAACGATGCCGCGGTCGACCATCGTCCGGGATTCCGGATGGAGGCCTTCGTAATTCTCCACGACGGGGAAGTCGGTCTCGACGACCTCCGCGCCGGCAGCCCGCAGATCATCACGCATGCTCGACCACAGGGTCATCACCGACTCGCGGGTGTGGATCGGGTGGGCGCTGCCGGGGTCGCCGTTCACGTAGAGGCGGGGTACGGCGAGTCGGAGACCATGCAACGGCAGCGGCGGCAGGTCGACGTACGACTCGGGCCGCACCTCGGACGCCGCGGGCAGGTCGACCCAGTCCTGCTGACGCCACAGGTCACCGTCGGCGACCGGGTCGTCGGCCACGACGGCGTCGAGAAGGTGCAGCAGGTCGGCGACCGAGCGAGCATGGGGGACGACGACGTCCATCGTGGGCACCAACGGCCAGTTTCCGCGCACCGAGATCACCCCGCGGGACGGGGTGTACGCGACCAGCGCGTTGTTTGACGCGGGAGCGCGGCCGGAGGACCACGTCTCCTCGGCGAGACCGAACGCGGCGAAGCTTGCCGCCGTCGCCGTGCCCGAGCCGTTCGACGATCCCGATCCGAACGCCGAGCTGAGATAGTCCGCGTTGTAGGGACTTTCGGCGCGGCCGTAGAGCCCGCGCTGCATTCCGCCGGCCGCCATGGGCGGCATGTTGGTCAGGCCAAGACAGATCGCGCCTGCCGCGCGAAGCTGGGCCACGGCGAACGCGTCGTCGTCGGCGACGAGGCTCGCGAATGCCGGCGAACCGGCCGTCACCGGCAGGCCGCGCACCTTGTAGCTGGCCTTCGCCGTGAACGGGATGCCGTCCAGCGGGCCGAGGGTCTGTCCGCGGGCTCGGCGAACGTCCGAGGCGCGGGCGTCGGCGAATGCCGACGAGTTGAGCACCGGCACCGAGTTCAGTGCGATGCCGGACCGGTCGTAGTGGCCGATCCGGTTCACGTAGCGCGCCACCAGTTCGACGCTCGTCACCGTGCCGTCCGTTAGCGCGCCGCGCAAGCGGTCGACGTCGGCCTCGGCGACGGTGAATTCGGCGATGATCATGACAGCACTAAAACATACGCTGTAGGTTTACGGAATGGGCAGCATCTCGACGCGGGCTGAGGCGCCACGGCGCCGGTACGCTGACGTGCGTCCGAGAGGAGAAGCTCATCGCACGACCACCTCGCGCAATACTCAGTCGCGACCTCATTTCCCGAACCGCCCTGGCTCTGGTCGACCGGCACGGCGTCGAGGGCGCCAGCATGCGGCGCGTGGCCCAGAAACTGGGCGTGAACCCCACCTCGCTCTACAACCACGTCGCCGACCGGGCGGCAATGATCGAAGACGTCCGGGCCTTGGTGTCGGCCAACATCGATTCGGCTCCGTTGCGCGAATTGCCCTGGGAGGAGGGCCTTCTCGCCTGGGCAAGGTCCTACCGAGTGGCCTTTGCGCGGCATCACCGTGCGGTGCCCCTGCTCATGACCACACGTGCGTCCGCGCCGGTCTTGCTGGCGGAATACGAGGACTTCGCCGTCGCGGCAGAGGCCGCCGGGTGGCCGAGCGCGGAGGTGCTTCCGCTCCTCACCGCGTTCGAATCCTTCATCCTCGGCAGCGTGCTCGACATGTCTGGGCCCAGCGTGGTGTTCGATCCGGCCGGTCAGGAAGAACGCTTCCCGCGTTTGGCCGCGGCCTACGACACACTGCAGGACGAAGACCCCGACGATCCCATCGCGACTCGCGCGTTCGAGCGGGGCCTCGCGATGCTCGTCGCATCGGCACGACCGCCACGTCCCAAGCGCAAGCGGTGAACTACCTCGTGCGCAATCCATTGCACACGAGCATCTCTCGAGAAAGACGGTACCCATGACTTGGCGCATGCCATCAGAAACGGCCCCCCACGACCGGACGTGGATGGCCTTTCCTCGGGAGGGCTTCACGATGGGCGACAGTGCCGCCGGGCGGGAGGAGTGCTACGCCGCGTGGACCGAGGTCGCGCACGCCATCGCCGAATTCGAACCGGTCAGCATGGTGGTCGACCCCACCGAGATCGAGCGAGCACGACGAATGCTGTCCGCCGAGGTCGACATCGTCGAGTTGCCACTCGACGAATTCTGGATGCGTGACTTCGGACCCACCTTCGTGGTCGACGACGACCGTCCCAATGTGCTTGGCGCAGTGGACTGGACCTTCAACGGATGGGGCTCGCCGGACTGGGCGGAGTGGACGAAGTCTGCCGAGGTCGTCCGCGGGATAGCCCCACTCGTCGGCGCGGAGATCGTCAGCTCGACCCTCGTCAACGAGGGTGGCGGCATCCACGTCGACGGTGCAGGCACGGTGTTGCTCACCGAGACGGTGCAGCTCGATCCGCGCCGAAACCCATACGCCGACAAGCGTCGCGTCGAGGCGGAGCTGGAACGCACGATCGGAGCGACGCATGCAATCTGGCTGCAGCGCGGCCTGACTCGGGACTACGAGAGTCTTGGCACCAACGGCCACGTCGACATCGTGGCGACCATCCCGTCACCGGGCCGCCTCCTCGTGCACGCTCAAACCGACCCCGGGCACCCCGACCACGAGGTGAGCAGGGAAGTACGCGCCACCCTCGAGGCGACGACGGACGCCGCGGGACGCACGTGGGACATCGTCGACGTGCCAGCTCCGGCCACTCTTCGCGACGCCCACGGCTTCGTCGACTGGAGCTACGTCAACCACCACGTCGTCAACGGCGGCGTCATCGCCTGCGGATTCGGAGAGTCGGTGGCCGACCAACGCGCCAGCGAATTGCTTGGCGAGGCATACCCCGGTCGGCGGGTGGCGACCGTCGACGCGCGGCCCATCTTCGCGCGCGGCGGCGGCGTCCACTGCATCACTCAGCAACAGCCCCGACTCGAGGCGCCCTAGCAAGAACTCCGGCCGATCCTCAGACGTGCAGCTGCCGCATCGCGTCGAGGATCGGTCCACGCTCGGCCGGATGAGCCATCAGACGCCGCGCCACGTCGCTCATGTGCTCGCCGTTGACGCGGGCGTACTGCCGCAGCAGGACGAACGCCAACTCCACCGAGACCCCGAGTCGCTCGCGTAGGAATCCCTTGGCCTGCTCCACCAGCACCCGGCTCTTCAGGGCGTGGTGCAGGTGCGGCAGTACCGTCGCCGGGCTGGGGGAGCGCTCCTGCAGGATCGCCACGCAGGCGACGTGGGTGAGGGTTTGGCCGACGAGCTGGTCGGCGGCGTTCAGCTCACCGACGCTGGTCCCGAACAGGCCCATGGCGCCCAGCACCGTGCCGCCGGCGCGCATCGGCAGGGCGTGCACCGAGGCGAAGCCGGCCTGGGTGGCGGCCTCCGCGAAGCGAGGCCAGCGGTCCGCGGCACCGCGCAGGTCGGCCACCGACAGGGGTTGACCCGTCCTGAAGCAGTCCAGGCAGGGCCCTTGTTCGGCCTGCAGTTGGAACAGCTCGAGATCCCGGGTCTTCTCCGACGTCGCCGCCATCAGATGCAGTTCGCCGCCGGGGTCGGCGAGGAGCAGACCGGCGGCGTGCACGTCGAGAACCTGGGTGCAGCTTTCGGTGAGCTGAGTCAGGAGTTCCACGACGTCGTAGTCGTCGAGCAAGGTGTCCACCAGGGTGACCACCGCTGCCAGCACCTGTGTCTCCCGCGGGAGTTCCGTCACGTGTGTGCACTCCCGTCGACCTTCGTCCGCCGCGTCGTCGACCTCACTAGTCGGCGTCCAACCGGAGGCGGCGCTCGATGATGTCGCGAGCCACCTCGGTGGCGCTGCGCCCGGTGGCGTAGGCGTGCGCCCGGAGTCGAATGAGCGCCTGGGACGGGGTGAGGTCGAGCTGGGCGACCAGCATCCCGGTGGCCTGGCTGACCTCTGCCCGCGCGAACTGGGAAAGCTCAGCCCACGCATCGCTCGCCGGGTCGCTGATCGCCGCCACCGAGTCGTCGGAAAGTAAGTCCATGAACGGCAAGGTCGCAATCTGCGCAGCGATGAGAGCCCCCGCAGACGTCTCGGCAGGCCAATCGCCGGGAAGGGTGCGGAACAGGTCGAGTGCACCGACGTACTCACCGGCCACCACCACCGGAGCGGCGTAGACACTGCGGATGGTGTGGGTCAACAGCGCGGGCCGAAAGGCCGGCCATCGCAACTCGTCGGGATGGGTCAGGTCGGCGGATGCGACGGGTCCGCGCATCTGGACGGCGTCGAGACACGGTCCCTCACCGTAGGTGAACTGCAGCTCGTCGTACCTGCGCGCCGCTGGGCTTGAGACGCCGACCGTGCCCATGTTGATGCCGTCGTACACCGCCGAGATGGCCGCAGCCTCGACGTCGAACAGCATTACGCACGCAACGCAGATCTGGTCGGCGGCCGCGAGTCCACGTCGGTCGCCTACCGCGGCGATCAGCTGATCGTGGATTGCCACGTCAGTTCCCGTCATGAAACTGGCTCATGCCATCAGCATGCGCCATCGGGCGCGCATCGACGTGCTTTGGGGGTGAAGTCCACGGCAGTCACTGTCCCTTCAGGCTTCCGGTCCCTAGCGAGGAGTCCTTCGGCGGACTCGCTTCGTCCTCGACGGAGTCCACGTAGGCCTGCGGATCACGGTCGGAGACGTCGAGGCCGCGAGTGGTCGGATGGCTGGTCATGAAGTCGTCGTACTGACGGCCGAGCGCCTCACGAAGCTTTGCGGGGACGTGCTTGCGGAAGTCGGAGAGACCCTCGCGCTCCTCCTCGCCCATGTGTTCGTCGTTGGCCTTCCGCGCCCGACCCACCGCGGCCCACCACTCGTCTGAGCCGATCTGCAGGTCGTTCGCGTCCCGGACACCGTCGCGAATGTCGTTGTGATCACCGATTGCGTCGAGGGTCTCCTCTTCGGGATCGTCCTCCCCGCGCTTGAGCAGTTGCGGATAGAAGATGGATTCCTCGGCGAAGGCGTGGACGTCGAGTTTGTCGCCGAGCGGACGCCACACGCGCTCGAGGTCCTCGGGTCGTGGGCTCTCTCTCGCCTGCAAATAGTCGAGCTTGGCGAACTGTTCGCGGAACCATTCGTGGTCGGCGAGAATCAGCCTGGTGATGTCGGCCACGAGAGCTCCAGGGAGGTAAGCGGTCAGGCCGCAGGGACGGCGGGTGACGTGCAGTCCTCGACGTATTCGTAACCGCAGGGGCGGCAGGACACCTCGTAACGGAGGAAGCCACCGTCGCCCTCCTGGAACGAGTAGTCGGCTTGGACCATGCACCGCGGGCACCGTGCGATGCCTCGTTCGACCACGCTCATCGGCCGGGCCTTTCGTCCTGGGCAGCCCCGCGGCTACCTGCGGGGACGGAATACCCAGCGAGGCCGATCGTCAATCACTCGCGTGGCGACGCCTCGACCGCGCGTGGTGACACCGGACCGCAGGCCGTCCAGGTGTAGGGCTGCTCCGGGGTGGTCGCGCTTCCCAGCATGAACGTGCGGTCAGTGCGCCGGGCGCGCGCGATCGTCGCAAGCCAGGTGGCCACGGTGCTCACACGGTTCTGCACGCCGGTGAGGAAGGCGATGTGGATGAATCCCCAACCGAGCCAACCCAGTACGCCGGTGAGCTTCACGGGGCCGGCCTGAAGTAGGGCGTGGCCACGGCTGATGTAGGCCGCCGAGCCCAGGTCACGGTATCGATAGGGCTTGCGGGGCAGGCCCTTTCGGTCGCGGCGCAGGCAGGCCGCGACGTGCAGGCCGCCCTGCATGGCGTTCTCGGCCACGCCCGGCAGGTGGTCCCGTCCGACCAGGTCACCGATGACGAAGACCTCGGGGTGCCCCGGCACGGTCAGGTCGGGTTCGACGGCGATCCGGCCCGCGTGATCCGACGTCGCACCGAGCACCTCGGCCGCCCGCTTGGCGAAGGGCACGGCTTCCACCCCGGCCGTCCACAACACCGTCCGCGCGGCGTGATCCTCGCTGGGGCCGCCGGCCTTTGGGGTGACGGTGATGCCCTCGCGGCGGACGTCGGTGACGTGCACGCCCATGTGCATCTCGACGCCGAGGTCCTCCAGGATCGTGGCGGCCTTGGCTGCCAGGCCGGGCGCGAAGCTGCCGAGTACGCACGAGCCGCCGTCGAAGAGCAGGACGCGTGCGTCCTGGGGCTCGATGCTGTGGAATTCGTTGGCCAGCGCCCGGGTCGCCATCTCGCGGATCTGGCCTGCCAGCTCCACCCCGGTGGGCCCACCGCCGGCGATGGCGAAGGTCAACCACCCGTCGCGTTCCGGGCCGGGGGCGAGCGTCTCGGCGATCTCGAAGGCGGCGAACAGTCGGCGGCGGATTGTCAGCGCGTCGTCGAGGGTCTTCATCCCCGGCGCCCACTTCGCGAAGTCGTCGCGCCCGAAGTAGGACTGCCGCATCCCGGCGGCGACCACCAGCACGTCGTAGTCGAGTTCGAAGGTGCTCTCGTCGGGGCGTCGCGCGGTGACGCGGCGGGCGTCGGCGTCGAGGTCGACGGCCTCGCCGAGGAGCGTGGTCACGTTGCGGTGGTCGGCCAGCTCCTCGCGTAGCGACCTGCTGATCTGGCCGATGCTGAGCGTTCCGGTGGCGCATTGGTAGAGCAGCGGCTGGAAGACGTGGCAGGCGGCCCTGTCCAGGAGCGTGACGTCGACGTCGTCACCGCCGAGGCGGCGCGCACAGAACAGCCCGCCGAACCCACCACCGATGATCAGCACCCGCGTCCGACCGTTGCTCATCGCTCGACAGTACGCAGCGCGGCGTTTCGGTCCGATTGGCGACGGGTAAGGCGCACGTCAACGCTGCAGCCCAGTCGGCGTCCGACTCCTGTCTGTCAGCGGAAGGCCCACGCCATGAATTCTTCGATGGCCCGGCGGATGGCGCGGCTACATCCCGTCAACGTGGTGCTCGCCACGACGCGGGCGTACTCGTCGCTGCCAGTGATCGGCAAGCACCTGGAACCGTTCGCGGGCTTGACGGCAATGGCCCTCTGGGGCGGTCACTACGCACCCGCGGCGGCCCGGGCAGCGTTGAGCCGTCGCACGGCCGTGGCCGCGGCTCCCGTCACCGTGGAGCCCGGCACCCCGAACGCAGGCCGGGTCCCGCCCTACCTGCGCGCCCGCGGACAGAAGCGGAAGTGTCTGTACGCCAGCTCCGTTCGTTACGGCGATCATCCCGCCCAGCTGCTCGACGTGTGGCGGCGCCCCGACCTGCCCGCCGACGCGCCGGTGATGCTGTTCGTACCGGGCGGAGCCTGGGTGCAGGGCACTCGGGTGCTGCAGGGTCACACGCTGCTGGCGCATCTGGTGAGCCAGGGCTGGGTGTGTCTGACGATGGACTACCGGGTCTCGCCGGTGCACCGCTGGCCGCGGCACATCCAGGACGTCAACGCAGCCATCGCGTGGACAAGGGCGAACGTCGACCAGTACGGCGGCGACCGTGAATTCGTCACTATTGCAGGGTGTTCGGCGGGTGGACACCTTGCGGCACTCGCAGCGCTCACCCCCGGCGACCCGTCCTTCCGTGGCGAGCTCGCCGACGACGCCGACACTTCGGTCGACGCCGTGGTGGGAATCTACGGTCGTTACGACTGGGAGGATCGCTCCACCCCGACGCGGCGGAACTTTCAGGGGTTTCTCGAGCGGGTCGTGGTGCGGCGCAGCCAGGTCCGTCATCCGGAGGTCTTCGCGGCGGCGTCTCCGATGGCGCGGATGACCGCCGACGCACCGCCGTTCTTCCTCATCCACGGCGAGCACGACGCCATCATCCCGGTCGACGAGGCCAGGAAGTTTCACGCCGCACTCTCGGCGGTCTCGCGAAATCCCGTGCAGTACTCCGAGATTCCGCGGGCGGGTCACGCCTTCGACTTGGTCGACTCGTCGCACGCCCGCCGGGCCGCGGTCGAGATCTCGCGATTCCTGACCGACGTGCGGGACCGGCACCGCCAACGTCATGCCGTCGCCGCGGTCTGACACCCCGCGCTACGGCGCCGAGGCGGCCAGGCCCTTGAGTATCAGTTCGAGAACCAATTCGAACGAGGGCTGCACCATGTACTCGCCAAGGTGTGGTGCCGCGGCTTGGGTGTGGGGGTGTTCGTCGTCCGGCAGCCGAGTCGACAGCGTCTGCCAGGAGGCCTTGTCGGCGTCCTGAATCTCCGCAGGCAGGGTGACGGTGGCGCTCTGCAACATCGCCTGACCGAGCACGACGTGGGCGATTGTGCCGAACCACTTCGCCGCGGATTCGTCGTCGAACCCGCCCTCGCGCAACAACCCCAAGGTGAGCTCGACGGCCCTAATCTCGTTGGGCAGCCCGGTCGCCCGGCTCGCGACCGCCAACCCCGCCCTTGGAAAGTCCTGCGCGTAGACCGTAAACAGCACCCGCCCGAGCGCTGCCAATGACTCCAGCCAGTCCGCCCCTGGTGTCCAGCGGTCGAGGCCGAGACCGATCATCCGGTCGGCCACCGCCCGCACGACGTCGTCGATGCCGGTGAAGTGGCGGTACAGGGCCGAGGCGTCCGCGCCGACGGCCGCCGCGAGCGTCCGCGCGCTCAGCACGGACGCACCCCGGTTCTCGATCAGGTTGACCGCGGCATCGACGTAGGTCTCGCGCGACAACTCGGTTCCGGTCCTGGTGCGCCGACGCCGCCTGCCCGCCGCTTGCTGCCTTTGTGATTCCGGCACGACTCTGGGCTCCTTATGTCAACACCGTTGACGGCAATACGGGGATATTGCAATCTTGGGGCACCAAGGAGGTGATTGCGCGGTGAGCAATAGGCATTCGGCGGTGAGCAACTTCAGGCGCGTCGCGGGCGAGGCCGGGAACGTGAGCTATTACGTCGAGATTCAGGGCGGCGGTGGCGACACGCGCCACATCGCCTTCTCGGGAAACATCTTCGTCGGGCCGGTGCTGATGTCCAGCAGGAACGGCGACGGCCGATGGGATCATCAGATGATCGACCACCCCCGGCAGTTCGGTGAGTTCGTCTCGGCGGAATGGGTCGACCGATTCTTGGATTCCAGGTACGAGGCTCTGGCTGCCTGACGGTTTGGCCGGCCCAACGCCAGGGAACGCCTGCGCCATGAGCTCGAACGGCCCAGGCGAATGTTGAACACCGCACGCACGATGGCCGTTCCGGCCGAGTCTGCGTGGCGCGTCCTGACGGATCTGTCCCTCTGGTCACAGTGGGGTCCCACGGTGCAGGGGGCCGAACTCGACGACGCCGGACCGCTGCGGCTCGGGTCCCGCGGCAAGGTGTGGACGCCGGTCGGGGTGCCGCTGCCCTTCGAGATCACCGAGTTCGACGAGGGCAGCGCGTGGGCGTGGAAGGTTCTCGGGGTGTCCGCGACGCGCCACGTGGTGACCGCCCACTCGCAGGGCTGCCGCGTGTCGTTCGGCGTGCCACTGTGGGCTCCGGCCTATCTACCCGTATGTGCGTTGGCGCTCAAGCGAATCGAGAATCTGGCTAGGGCTTAGCGAGCTCCTCCAGAAGCGGCCTGGTGCGGTAGGCGACGACCTCGTGCATCGCCACCGACATGGTGGTGCGCTCCACTCCCGGCACCCCGAGTATCAACCCGGCAACCCGATAGAGGTCGTCGGCGTCCGTGGCGACCACACCGATCAACAGATCGGCTGCCCCTGACAGGCCGGTGATTTGAGTGACCTGGGCGATGGTCTCCAGTTCGACGAGCACCTGGTCGAGGCGATGCTGGTCGACCACCGCGCTGATGAACGCCTTCAACGGGTAGCCGAGATCGCGCGGTGACACGCAGCGGTCCACGGGGGCGAGGACCTTGTCCTCGTCCCACCGTGCCAGCCGGGCCGCGACGGTGTTGCGGGCCAGTCCGAGCGCGGCGGCCAGCTGGACGCCGGTGGCTCGCGGCGCGTCGCACATCGCCAGGAGCATCCGCGCGTCGGTGCGATCGAGCTTCGTCATGTCGCCCAGTATTCCACGTCACACCTAACCGATAATGGGCAACATGCTCAACGGGATTGGCCTTGCTTGCTCAGTATGCATAGCGATGGTTCCCTGGAGGCTGCAATACGCCCACTACAGCCAAGGTGGTGACCCTCAATGACGGATCTCGACACCCGCCCGATCGACCGCCAGCCCTACGAATTGGGCGACCGCTACCGATCGGGTTCGGGCGCGGTGGTGCTGACCGGTGTCCAGGCCATCGCACGGGCGCTGGTCGAGCAGCACGAGCGTGACGCACGCGCCGGCCGGCGTGTGGCGACGTTCGTGTCCGGCTATCAGGGCAGCCCGCTGGGCGGCGTCGACCGGATGCTCACGGGCATGCCAGAGGTGCTGGACGCCAACGACATCACCTTCGTTCCCGGTCTGAACGAGGAATTGGCCGCTACCTCGGTGTGGGGCAGTCAGGCCGATCTCGCCGCGTTCGCGGCGGCGGCCGGCATCTCCCAGTCCTCGCCGAGGTACGACGGCGTGGTCGGAGTCTGGTACGGCAAGGGACCCGGCCTTGACCGAGCCACCGACGCACTGCGGCACGCCAACATGTATGGCGTCAACGCCCATGGGGGAGTGCTTCTTCTGGTCGGGGACGACCCGGCGTCGAAGTCGTCGACCGTGCCCGCCGTCAGCGAGCGGTCCCTGGCCGCGCTCGGCATCCCGGTGCTGTTTCCGCGCAACGCCCGCGAGGTCGTCACGATGGCGATGCACGGGGTGGCGATGTCGCGAGCCTCTGGGTGCGTGGTGGCGCTCAAGATCGTGGCCGACGTGGCCGACGGCGCCTGGTCGGTGGACGGCAGCGTCGCCGACGTCGATGTCGTCGTGCCCGAAGTGCATTGGCAGGGAAAGCCGTTCGTCTACCGGCAGCGACCGATGGCTGCACCGGCCAGCAGCCTTGACGCCGAGGCGGATCTCTACGGTCCCCGCGCGGAGGTGGTGCGTGCCTACGGCGCAGCCAACGGCCTCGACGTGGTCGAGCTCGACCCGCCCGGCGCGACGGTCGGAATTGCCGCCACGGGAACCACTTTCGACGCGGTACGGCAGGCACTGGCCGATCTCGGCGCCGACGACGTGGCGCTCTACCGCGCCGGGATCCGATTGCTGCGCATCGGCATGCCAACCCCGTTGGGGCCAGATGGCGTCACGGCCTTCGCCGACGGATTGGACGAGATCCTCGTCGTCGAGGACAAGACGGCATTCGTCGAAACCCAGGTGCGCGAAATCCTGTACGGCACGGCGGGCGCCCCGCGCATCCTCGGCAAGAAGGACGCCGCCGGACGACCGCTGATCCCCGCGGGTGGCGAGCTCACCGCGGGCCGGCTGCTGGCTCCGCTGCGTCGGGTCTTCGCAGGCCGGCTCGAACTGAAGACGCCACCGCCTCCTGCCCTGACGCTCGACGTCCTCCCCGCCAAGCGCGCCGCCTACTTCTGCAGCGGTTGCCCGCACAACCGGTCGACCGCCGTGCCCGAGGGCTCGCTGGCCGGCGGCGGGATCGGTTGCCACACGATGGTGACGATGTCGGACCGCACGGACAGCGCCGTCACCGGACTCACCCAGATGGGCGGCGAGGGCAGCCAGTGGATCGGCCAGGCTCCGTTCACCGACGTCGCGCACATCTTTCAGAACATCGGCGACGGAACCTTCTTCCACTCCGGCCAACTCGCCGTGCAGGCCGCCGTCGCGGCGGGTGTCAACATCACCTACAAGCTGCTCTTCAACGAGGTCGTCGCCATGACCGGCGCGCAGAACGCCGAGGGTGCGCTCACCGTCGCGAGGCTGACGCACAAGCTGACCGCCGAAGGCGTCAAGCAGATCATCGTCTGCGCCGACGAGCCCAAGCGCCACCACCGACGCGAGATGGCCAAGGGAACGACCGTCTGGCATCGCGACCGGCTCGACGACGCCCAGAAGCGGCTGCGTGAAGTCGAGGGCGTCACCGTCCTGATCTACGACCAGCACTGCGCGGCCGACGCCAGGCGGCAACGCAAGCGCGGGACCTTGCCGACCCGAACCACCCGGGTCCTCATCAACGAGGCGGTGTGCGAGGGCTGCGGCGACTGCGGGGTCAAGTCCAACTGTCTGTCGGTGCAGCCGGTCGACACCGATCTCGGCCGCAAGACGCGGATCGACCAGACGTCGTGCAACACCGACTACAGCTGCCTCGACGGCGACTGCCCGTCGTTCGTCACGGTCGAGGTTGAGGCCGGTTCTGCCAGGGCCGGTGCCAAGTCGACTCGGAAGCGCTCACCCGCGCAGCCGCCGCATCTGCCCGACGTCGACGCCGAGCCGATCACCTCCACCCACAACGTCTTCTTCGCCGGCATCGGGGGAACCGGCATCGTCACCGTGAACCAGGTTCTCGCGACGGCGGCGCTGCGAGCCGGCTACGAGGTCGAGAGTCTCGACCAGATTGGGCTGAGCCAGAAGGCCGGACCGGTCGTGTCGCACCTGAGGTTCGCCGCGGGCAGGCTCGAGCCGTCCAACCGGCTCACGCCGGGGGCGGCTGATTGCTTCGTCGCCTTCGACCTGCTGACTGCGGTGGACGGCAAGAATCTCGAGTACGGCGACCCCGCTCGGACGATTTCGGTCGCGTCGACGTCCAAGACGCCGACCGGCGCCATGGTTTACGACAAGTCGGTTGCCTATCCCGAGACGCCATACCTGCTGAACCGGCTCGGCCAGGCGTCTCGCAGCGTGCACTCGTTCGACGCCTTGGCGGCCGCTCAGACCTTGTTCGGCAGCACGGCGGCGGCGAACTTCCTGCTGATCGGCGCCGCCTACCAAAGTGGGGCGTTGAAGCTCCCGGCGGAGTGCGTCGAGGAGGCCATCCGCGTCAACGGGGTTGCGGTCGAGGCGAACATCGCCGCCTTCCGCTGGGGTCGAGTGGCCGTTGCCGACCCGTCCCGGTTCGGCGACGCCGTCGCTCCCGCGCCGTCGCGTCAGCCGATGCCACCGCCTGAGCGCGTCCTGGCCGGAACGTCGTTTACCGGACAACTGGGCGATCTGGTCTCGCGGCGGGCCGCCGACCTGATGGAGTTTCAGGGCGAGCGGGTGGCGCGTCGATACGTTTCGGTGATGCACGACGTGTGGACAGCCGAGCGTGCGGTGTCGGACCGCACGGAGTTCAGCGAAGCCGTCGCCCGCGGCCTCTTCAAGTTCACTGCCTACAAGGACGAATACGAGGTCGCCCGGCTGCTGACGGATCCGCGATTCGTCGAGCAGGTCCAAGCCGAGTTCCCCACCGGGAAGAAGATGACCTACAAGCTGCACCCGCCCGCACTGCGAGCCCTTGGGAGGACGAAGAAGATCGGCCTCGGACCGAGGAGCCACGTCGCACTGCGCGTGCTCGCCAAGGGAAAGGTGTTGCGTGGCACCGTGTTCGATCCGTTCGGCTATGCGCACGTCCGTAGGGTGGAGCGTCGGCTGCGCGACGAGTACGAGCACATCGTCAACGAGTTGGCCGCCGGGCTGAAGGGTGGGGACTACGACCGGGCGGTCGCCGTCGCCGCACTCCCCGACATGGTCCGTGGCTACGAGGGCGTGAAGCTGGCGAACGTCGACGCCTATCGCGTGCGATTGCGCGAACTCGGCGTCGACGAAAGTGCCAGCTAACAACCGAGTCTGGCGGTGACGGTGTAGATTCGCCGGTAGAGCGGTATCGCAGGCCGGCCTGCGGTTCCCTCAAGCCCTTGGCGGTTTTGGCATCAAGCCCTCAAGGGCGCCCCTCGTCAGGCGCCCCCGGACCCCGGGTGACCCCACCCGGTTCCACGTGACGAAGACGTCATATCTGCCGAAGTGTTGTCGGCGCGTCCTCGTGTGGTCGAGAATGTGAACCGTCGGGGAAACTTTGACAGACGGGGGAACGATGATGAGTGAAGTCGCAGCCAGCGGCGGCGGTGACGCGCCTGCAGGCGTCGGCATTACCACGCGGGTCCGAGTGTTTCCCAGCTCCGACCGCGAGGCCCACGGAGTGATCGTCGACGACTTCGGCGAATCCATCGGAATCCCGGTCGAAATCGGCGGCAACCTCATCGCCGGACCAGCGCGACGCTGGGCAGTCATGCTGGACGACGACAACCTGCTGTTCGTCGACAGCGAGGATCTCGAACCCGAGTAACCCCCTCCGCATCTCCGAGCCAGGCAGCCATACCCGGTTCGCGGAGTTTTGCCGTGCCAGACGCGGGTACGTGGCCTCCGCAAGGCGGACACGGACGGCGGAGGAGTGCACGATGAAGGCAGTCACCTGGCAGGGCAAGCGCGACGTGAGGGTCGAGCAGGTTCCCGACCCACGGATCGAAGAGCCGAACGACGCGATCATCGAGGTCACCTCCACCAACATCTGTGGGTCCGACCTTCACCTCTACGAGGTGCTCGGCGCGTTCATGACGCCCGGCGACATCCTCGGGCACGAACCGATGGGCATCGTCCGCGAAGTCGGCAAGGACGTGTCGAACCTGGCGGTGGGCGACCGGGTGGTGATTCCGTTCCAGATCTCGTGCGGTCACTGCTTCATGTGCGACGCGCATCTGTACACCCAGTGCGAGACCACGCAGGTTCGGGATCAGGGTATGGGCGCGGCCCTGTTCGGGTTCTCCGAGCTCTACGGCGCCGTTCCCGGCGGGCAGGCCGAGTTGCTGCGGGTGCCCCAGGCCCAGTTCACGCACATCAAGGTGCCCGACGGCCCACCGGATTCGCGCTTCGTCTACCTCTCCGACGTGCTGCCCACCGCGTGGCAGGCGGTGCAGTATGCCGACATTCCCGACGGCGGCACCGTCGCGGTGCTCGGGCTCGGCCCCATCGGCGACATGGCCGCGCGCATCGCGCATCATCTCGGGTATGACGTCATCGGCGTCGACATGGTTCCGGAACGCCTCGCGCGCACCGCTGCCCGCGGCATCCGCACCGTCAACCTCAACGAGATCGACTTCGCCGTCGGCGACGCGATCCGCTCGATGACCGACGGTCGGGGCACCGATTCGGTGATCGACGCGGTCGGCATGGAGGCACACGGCTCGCCGGTCACGAAGATCGCCCAGCAGGTGACGGGACTGCTTCCCGACGCACTGGCCAAGCCGTTCATGAAGAAGGCGGGCCTGGACCGCCTCGGTGCCCTGTACTCCGCCATCGACGTCGTGCGGCGTGGCGGAAACATCTCGGTCATCGGCGTGTACGGCGGAATGGCGGATCCGATGCCGATGCTGACGCTGTTCGACAAGCAGGTCCAGCTCAAGATGGGCCAGGCCAACGTCAAGCGGTGGGTCGACGACATCATGCCGCTGCTCGGCGACGACGACCCGTTGGGCGTCGACGACTTCGCCAGCCACGTGCTGCCGCTCGACGAAGCGCCACACGCCTACGACATCTTCCAAAAGAAGCAGGACAACGCCGTCAAGATCATTCTCAAGCCGTGACGTGACGACCCGTCCTGCGGTCGAGAGTTGCCCCAAGCGAATGGAATTCGGCCCCTGCGGTGGGGTCAGGCTCGACGGCCAATGCGAGATGTCAACCGCCCCATGTGTATTCGAGGACGCCGTGCCCTGGCCGGGGGCCGTCGCCGATCCGATCCCGGTGGCGGCGCCGCTGATTCTCGGCGACTTCAGCTGCAATCCGTTCGACGCCGCGGACGTCGTCGCCACGGCGGCGACGCTGGGGAGGTCGTGTGACGCCGTGCTCGTCGGCGAGCACCAGAATCGCCCGGACTTCCCGCCGACGATCATGGGTGGTCTGCTGCTTGAAAGCGGTGTGACGCCGTGGATCACGTTGTCGTGCCGGGACCGAAACCGGATCGTGCTCGAGCAGGAGCTGCGCGGGCTGGCGCACGTCGGCGTCCGCACGGTGTTGTGCGTGACCGGCGACGGCCGCGGCTACGACGTGCGCCCCGACGTCACGCAGACCTTCGACCTTGACGGACCTCGGTTGGTGGCGTTGGCCGATTCGCTTGGCATGCTTGCTGCCGTTCCCGAGACGCCGACGGCGCCCCCGGCAGCCGCACGTCCTCTGCGCCTGGTCTACAAACAGCACGCCGGGGCCAGGCTGGCGGTGCTCAACCACGTGCCGTCGCCGTTGGTGGCGCAGGAGTTCGTCGCCGCGGCCCGAGCGGCCGGCCTGACGATACCGGTGGTGGCCGGCGTCGCGGTGTTCACCGACGTCGTCTCCGCCGCCGTATTGCAGGGTCTGCCGGGGCTGGCACTCGAGCAGCACGTAGTCGACGAGGTCCTCGACGCAGGCGATCCCGTCGAGGCGGGTATCGAGGCCGCCGTGACCGAGGCACGAAATCTGCTCTCGATCGACGGCGTCGAGGGAGTCAACCTGTCGGGTTCGGCCACGGCCCGAGGCACCCGCTTCGGGGCCGAGATCAAGGCCGAGATCGGTGCTCGCATCCGGAGGGAGATAGGCCAATGAGTGACGCCATGTCCGCCGAATTCGACACGGTCGCCGAGTGGACCGCCGACGTCGCGGTGGAGCTCGGCCCCGACCATCACATCCCGGCCGGCTGTCGGGGCAGCGGCAGCCCCGCTGCGCTCGACTGGCTGGTCGAGCGGCTCGACCTTGCATCGGGACAGACGCTGCTGGACTGTGGTGCAGGCGTGGGAGGGCCCGCCGCGTACGCCGCAAAGCGCAACGGGGTGCGGCCGCTGCTGGTGGAGCCCGAGGCGGGTGCCTGTCGTGCCGCGCAGACCCTGTTCGCCCATCCGGTGGTTCGAGCGGATGCCGCCGCGCTGCCGGTGGCGGACGGTTCGGTGGACGCGGCATGGGCGCTGGGCGTGCTGTGCACGACCGAGGAGCAGCTGGAGCTGCTGCACGAACTGCTGCGGGTGACGCGCGCGCCCGGTCGGATCGGCCTCCTGGTTCTCGTTGCCGCGGAGCCCCTCGCGCCCGCGAAAGTGCCGGAGGGCAACCACTTTCCAACAATGGACGCGTTTCATCGGATGGTGGGCGAGGCGGGCCTTCGCATCGACGATTCCTGCGGAACGGATCAACTCGGCCCGGTGCCAGGGGAGTGGAGCCGCCGCGTCGACGCGGTGACGGCCGAGCTGACCGCCCGACACGGCGACGAGCGTGCGTGGCAGCAGGCCGAACAGCAGTCCGACCTCATCGGGGAAATGATCGCCGACGGACGGATCTCGGCAGAGCTCTTCTCGCTGCGACACCGTCGGTGACGGGGATGGAGAATCGTCGGATGAGCGATCGAGAACCCGTTGCCCTGGGCACCCTTCCGACACCGCTCGAGGCGGCGCCGCGGTTGGCTGCGTCCATCGGGCTCGGCCGGGACGACCTCTGGATCAAGCGCGACGACCTCTTGGGGCCCGGCGGTGGCGGCAACAAGGTGCGCAAGCTGCAGTACACGGTGGCCGCTGCCCTCGCCGCAGGCGCAACAACTCTCGTCACCACCGGCGCGGCGCAGAGCAACCATGCTCGGCTCACCGCCGCTGCGGGGGCCCGGCTTGGTCTCGACGTGGTTCTGGTGCTGGCCGGAACCGGCGGCGCCGCCACCGGGAACCTGGCGTTGGACGCGATGCTCGGCGCGAGGATCGTGTGGGCGGGCGACGTCGACTCGGGGGAGTTGGAGCGCCGCGCGGCACGGATTACCGAGCAGCTGACCGCGGACGGTCGCGTTGCCAGCCAGATTCCGTTCGGCGGATCCAACGCGACCGGGGCCCGGGGATACGTCGACGCCGGCCACGAACTGCTCGCCCAGCTGCCAGATCTCGCGCAGGTGGTGGTGGCGGTGGGCTCGGGAGGTACCGCCGCCGGCCTGACTCGTGCGCTCGGCGCCGAGCGCGTCCTTGGCGTGCACACCGGGGCAGTGCCCGATCCCGGGGCGCGGATCGGGAACCTCCTCGTCGGGCTTGGCGGTCCAAGCGATGAGGCCGCCCCTGCGCTGCGGCTGCGCACCGACCAGGTGGGTGCGGGCTATTCGGCGTTCACCGACCCGGTGAAGGACGCCCTGCTGCTGGCGGCGCGCACGGAGGGGCTGATCCTCGACCCCGTGTACACCGGCAGAGCGCTCGCCGGGCTCGTCGCGGCGGTCCGCGACGGCGAGATCCGCCCCGGTCAAACGACGGTGTTTCTGCACTCCGGCGGGTTACCGGGACTTTTCGGCTCCGATGCCGCGATGTCCTGGGCTGGTTCGCTGGTCGAGGGCGAAAAGAGTTAGCGAATTCGGGGCGGTGGGCCAGCCGGGCGCTGGACTGCCCGTCGGAAGGGGTTTAGCGCCGACCCATAGCGGCAAAATAGCTACCGTGGCTAACCAAGTCGGTGTCCGCTCGACGAAGCGCGGATTTTGCCCTCGGAGAAGATGTAACGCGGGCGCCGTCGCCGACGGTTAAACTCGTGACGACACTTCGATGATGCCGTCGTATACACGTGTCGGAAGGTGGACGAAATGACTTTTACAACGAAGATGGCCGCTGGTTTGGGCGGTTTGGCTCTCGCCGCAATGGCGGGAAGCGGAATCGCGTCGGCAGCCCCCGGTGACGCCGTGATCCTCAACTCGACGTGCACCTACCCCCAGGTGATCGCGGCCGCCAACGCCCAGGATCCCGTGGCGACCGCCGCGCTTCAGAACGATCCGGCGGCCAACGGGTTCCTGCAGGGCCTCGTCGCCGCGCCTCCCGGATCGCCCGAGCGCCAGCAGAAGATCAACTTCGTTCGTAGCTTCCCGCAGGCGGCGCAGTTCAACGGGCTGATCATGTCCGTGGCGACCAGCTGCAACAACTACTGATCGGTTGAGCAATGCGGGGCTGCCGTAGCGCAGCCACCGACACGAATGCCCACCTCCGAGCAAAGTCGCTCAGAGGTGGGCATATTCGTGTGACCAGTTAGAGAAGACCGAGCAGCTTCAGGTCGGTGGCGTACTTGTCGATCACGGGTGCCGTGAGGTGTGGGATGTCCTTGTCGGGACCAATCTTGGCCTCCTGCACCGCCGCTCTGAAGTGGTCCACCGGCGCCATGGATCCGTTGACCGGTTGCTGCGGTCGTCCGTAGTTGTGCAGCAGCGGCAACAGTGACGCCTGACGCTGCCTTTCCGGCAGGCTCCGTAGAGCCGTCTCGAACCGGGCCAACCAGTCGCCGTAGCCGGGGATCCGGACGATCGGATGGCCAGCCTCGACCAGCCAGTCAACGAAGGTGTCCATGCTGATGCCGTCGTCGTGGGGATTCATGACGTGGAACGTCTCGAATTCGGTGACGTTGGCACTGATCGTGTCGACCGCGTCGGCGATGAATTCGACGGGCAGGCCGTCGAAGTGCGAGCGCTGCCGACTTCCGCCGCCGTCCAATTCGTAGAACGACGCCGGGGCCACGCCGGTCGCCACCACGCTCAGCATCATCCGGGTGAACATGTCCGGCACGTTCAGCTGACCCGCATAGGTGGTGTCGGCCATGATCATGTCGCACCGGAACACCGAGACCGGCAGGCCGCACAGGTCGTGCGCCTCACGTAGCAACACCTCGCCCGCCCACTTGCTGTTCCCGTAGCCATTTGCGTAGTCGTCGTTGACCTTTCGCGTGGCGCTCATCTGCCGGATGTCGGTCTCTTCGACGAAGTGGCCCGGCTCGATGCCGTCCCCGACGCCGATCGTCGAGATGTAGACGAACGGCTTGATGCGGGTGGTCATGGCGATGCGGATCAGCTCGGCGGTGCCGACGACGTTCGGCCCGAACAGCTGGCTGTAGGGCAGCACGTGGTTGACCAGGGCGGCCGGGTCGACGATCAGGTCGACGGTGTCGGCCAGCCGCTGCCACGTCTCCTGCGACAAGCCGAGATTCGCGTCGCCCTTGTCGCCGGCGATCACCTCGAGGTGGTCCGACAGGGAGCGGTAGTGATCGAGCAGCTGCGGATCGTTGCTGTCGAACGTCGCGTCGAGTCGGGCTCGCGCGTCGTCGTCGGACTTGGCCCGCACCAGGCAGATGACCTTGCCGTCGACCAGGTCCATTCGCTCCAGCCAGTCCAGGGCCAGGTAGCGCCCGAGGAAGCCGGTGGCACCGGTGAGCAGCACCGTGCGCACCTCGCCGGCCGGCTTCGGCAGCGAAGGCGCCGCGGCCAGGGTGGCCTCGTCGACGAACTTCTCCAACGTCAGGTCGCGGGCATGCACCTCGACCGCGTCGCGGCCGTGGACCGCGTCGTAGGTGGGTCGCTTGGTGCCGCCGGCCAGCTGCGCCTCGACGTAGGCAGCGATGGACGCCAGGTCGCTGGCCGGGCTGACGATCACGCCGACGGGGACGTCGACCTCGAAGATTTCGTGCAGCAGGTTGGCAAAGGTCAACGCCGACAACGAATCCCCACCGAGATCGGTGAACGCCGAGTCTGGCGCCACCTCGGCGGCTGCGGTCCCGAGCAGTGCGCTCGCAGCGCGGCTGACGGTCTCGGCAACGGGGCGCTTGGCGCCGTCGCGCCGCAGCGAGCGCAGCACGTCGGCCTGACCGTCGGCGAGGTCGACGTACAGCTGCTCGAGCCGTTCGCCGTAGAACTCCTTGAGCTTCGGGCGCGCCAGCTTGCGGATGCCGGTGAGTAGTCCGTTCTCGAGCGTGAAGGGGGTGGTCTCGACCAGAAAGTCACGGGGGATTTCGTATCCCTGCAGCCCGGACTCCCTCGCGACGCTCTGCAGCGCCTCGGCCAGTACGGACTTCACCGCGGTGACGTCACCGCCGACGCCGGCGAGTGCGTCGTCGGTCGGCACGACCACCGCCAACAGGTACGAGCGAGAGCTGTTGCCGTAGACGAAGATCTGACGGACCGACGGATGACCGCCGTAGGCCGCTTCGAGTTTCGAGACGGTGACGAACTCGCCCTGCGAGAGCTTGAGCACGTTGTTGCGGCGGTCGACGTAGGCCAGCTGCTCCGGTGCGGTCTCCGCGAAGACGTCGCCGGTGTGGTACCAGCCGTCGGTGTCGAACAGCTCGGCCGTCACGTCGGGCCGCCTGTAGTAGCCGGGGATGACGTCGGCCGTCTTGACCCACAATTCACCACGGGGATGTGGGCGGTCGGTGGCGAAGTAGCCGAGTTCGGGGACGTCCACCAGCTTGTAGTCGACGACCGGTGGCCGTCGGATCGCGCCGTCGACGAGCACGACGCCGGCCTCGGTGGAGCCGTAACCGTCCTGCACGTGGACGTCCACGAAGTCCTCGATCCAGGAATGTAGCTCGGGCGAGATCGGCGCGGAGCCGGTAATCGCCGAGAACTGGCGTCCACCAACGAGACTCGTGCGCTGCTCGGCCATGACCTCCTGCTCGACGGCGGCCCGGTCGGCGTCGTCGAGAGCACCGGCCCGGCGGTCGGTCTCGCTTTGGACTTCCTGGAACAGCATCTCCCAAATCCGGGGGACGAAGTCGAGCTTGGTCGGACGCACCAGGGAGAGGTCCTCGAGCAGCGTGGAGAGGTCGCTCTTGGCGGCGAAGTAGGCCGTGCCACCCGCGCCAAGCGTCGAGTACAGGATCACGCGGCCCATCACGTGGCTGATGGGCATGAAGCTCAGCGTGATGGCGGGCAGCTTGTTCTCGATGTCCCACTCGGGGCTGAACCAGCCGCGCCAGCAGTTGGCCATCAAGCGGTCGGTGTACATCGCCCCCTTGGGCGCACCGGTGCTGCCGGAGGTGTAGATCAGCAGCCGCAGGGCGTCGGCGTCGCCCGTGCGGGTCTCCGCAGCGGCAGAGTGCCTGGCGCCGCCCTCGACGACGTCCTGGAGGGTCGTGACGTCGACCTTCAGGTCGGCGAGTCGGGTGGCGGCGGACTCCAGTGCTTCGCGGTGGTCGTCGACCTGGGGGTGGTAGTCGAACACCACCAGGCGCTGCGGCGCGTGGGCGGTGAGCGCGAGCTCGACCGCGTCGTCGAGGTGGTCCATGCTCGAGAGGATCACCACGGGCGTGGTCTCGACCATGATCGGCTGCAACTGGGCGACGGGGGCACTGGTCTGCAGCGGCACGGACACCGCGCCCGTCAGGGGCAGCGCCATGTCGACGACGGCGTAGTCGGCGCTGGTGAATCCCAGGGTCGCGACACGGTCGCCCGGCTGGACGGGATTCCCGGCCAGCGCGTCGGCCAGCGCGCGGACCCGCTGCCACGTCTCGCGGTAGGTCAGGGTGTCGAATCGCGGCTGAAGTGAGGCGACCGTGCGCCCCGACTCGTCGGGAACGAACTCGACTGCCCGTTGGCCGAGTGCGGGTCGATCGGCGTAGCCGGTCATCGCGATGCGGATGACGTCGGCGAGCATCTCGCCGGGACCCTGCATGGCGGCGGTGACCGCCGGATCGGGTTGGGCTGCAACGAGTTGCGGGTCGCCGGAACCCGACCGTGAGGTCAACTCGTCGAAGCGGTGGGAGAGGCGCTCTTCGCGGGCAGTGGTGGGAGTTGACATTGGGGTCTCCTCAAAATCCAGGTGGTCGTATCGCCAACGGGTGCCGTCGTCGGCTCCACTGCCGAAAACTACGTTAGCGAAACTAAATATTCCTGGACGATTGCTGTGAGGAGGCTGGTCCTTCGGCCCGCCGAGGCCCCGAACGGCGCAGTCGTCGATGCGACGGTTCGTGGCCGGTGATCGATCTCACTCGACGTTCAACGCACCACGAGGTCGACGCCTGCGCTCAGAACCACCGCGCTCACGACGAACGACGCCACCGCCCAGCCGACGGCTGCGCGCTTGGTCTCCATGGCGACGACGGCCGCGATGACGGCGAAGAAGATCGCGCCAACGAAGACGGCGATCGCAGGCCCGCCATGCGGGATCACCGCGAGGGCCGCAGTGGTCGTCGACATGCTGCGATGGTGGCACGGCGACCACCGGTCAAGCTGTGGATCTACTCCCCGTCTGCTGGGGTCGAGTCAGCTACCTGGCCACTCGCCGGTCCACCGCTCGAAGACCCGAGCTCCCTGCCGGTCGATCACGGTCTTGACCACTGAATAGACGACACCCTGCACGGCGGCCGCCACCAAGATCTCCTTGAACGGATACTCCGTTTGCAACGCCGTCGGTGGGTCCGGCTTGTCGCCTGGGCTGGCCCGCTTCCATATCTGCTTGAAGATTGCACTGGCCACCAACCCACCCAGGATCGAGCTGACCAAGCCCACCGGGCGGTAGAGGATCTTCGCCGTGGCCGACGGCGCGGTGGGGCTCATCGCCTGCTCCGACGCCAGAAGATGACGCCGATGACGAGCGCGGCGACGGCGATGGCGGTGACCGGCAGCGCGGGTTTGACCGAGCCGTCGGACGTTGTGGTGGTCTCGACGACCTTCTCCTTGGCCTCGGCGACCGCGTCGCCGGCCCGTGCCTTGACGTCGAGCTTGTGAGTCAACGCCCGCGCCGTCTCACCGAGTTCTTCCCGGGTCTCTTCGATGTCGGCCTGCAGATCTTCGAGACTTGCGTCTGGCCCCGGTTCGGGCGGCGTGGGGTCAGGTGCGGTCATGGCTGGCGTCCTTCACTTCGTTGATGTCGTCCTTCACGTTCGCCACCGTCCGTTGCGGGACCGGCGACGCTTCTTGCACCTGGCGCTTGCCGGTCAGCGCGGCGATGCCGCCTACGGCGAGCAACACGACGCCGACGATGAGGGCGGCGGCCCACACGGGCAGGACGAGGGCGATTGCGGCCACGACGGCGGCAATCAGCGTCGCGACGCCGAAGACCGCGAATACGCCTGCGACGCTAAACAATCCGGCGCCGATGCCAGCGTGCTTGGCCGACTCTTGGAACTCCTTTTGCGCCAGCCGAATCTCGTCGCGGACGAGCCGCGACGTCTGTGCCGCCATCTGGGTGATCAGTTCGCCGGTCGAGGCACTCTCGGTCGGCGTCGAGCCTGCGGTCATCACTCCTCCTTCATGCGGTTTCCCGGGTGAAGGCGGCGTTCCCACTGTCCCGTCGCTCAAACCTGGCGGTCGGCGAGCCGGCGTCCCCGGAGGTCAGTCGCCGTCCTTCTCCTTCTTCTCGTCGGAGTCCTTGTCATCGGGGCCCTCGTCGCCTGTGTGGTTCTCGACGGTGTCCTTGTCTTGGGTGTCTTTCTCGTCGGTCTCTCCGCCGTCCTTCTCGCGCCGCCCGCCGACCTCGAGCACGGCCCAGTGGCTGGGGGAGACGAGGACGGACCACTCGCCCTCGCGGCGACCCATCTTCAGGACGCCGTCGTCGACCTCCCATGCCGTGTCGTCGTCGTAATCGGTCTCTTGCCCGTCGGAGTAGGTCAGTTTGAATGCCATCACCCGAGCCTGCCACCGGCGCGGCGTGTTCGGGCGAGCTCGGAAGAATTGATCAAGATCATTGTCGTTGTCGCAGTGGCCCTTTCGCCAACCGGTCCGCGTGGCATTTGGTCATGGTGGAGGGTGCGGCCACACTGGCATCGTGTCAACGCCACCCGAAGACGTCGATCCCTTCGTCCGTGTCGTCGGATCGCAGGTCCACAATCTGAGGGCCGTCGACGTGGCCGCGCCCCGTGACGCGTTCGTCGCGTTCACCGGCGTGTCCGGGTCGGGCAAGTCGTCGTTGGCCTTCGGCACGGTCTACGCGGAGGCGCAGCGCAGGTACTTCGAGTCCGTCGCGCCCTATGCCCGCAGACTTCTGCTGCCCGCCGGAGCCCCGAAGGTCGACGACATCACCGGACTGCCACCCGCGGTGGCGCTGCAGCAGCGCCGCGGCGCAGGCACCTCGCGGTCGACGGTCGGCACCGTGACGACGCTGTCGAACCTGCTCCGGATGCTCTACTCCCGGGCTGGCACCTACCCGCCCGGCGCCACCATCCGGCTGGACTCCGACTCGTTCTCGCCGAACACCGCCATCGGGGCGTGCCCGGAGTGCCACGGGCTCGGCCGAATTCACCGGGTGACCGAGGAGACGCTGGTCCCCGACCCGACGCTGTCGATCCGCGAGGGCGCCGTCGCGGCCTGGCCGGGGGCGTGGCAAGGCCAGAACCTGCGCGACATCCTGATAACCCTCGGCCACGACATCGACGTGCCGTGGAAGAAGCTGCCCAAGCGCAAGCGTGACTGGATTCTGTTCACCGACGACCAGCCGACCGTGGAGATCCATCCAAACCGTGCCGCGGTGACCGCCGACTACTTCTACAACGGCACGTTCTCCAGTGCCGAGCGGCACGTGCGCCACACGCTGGCCAACTCGCAGAGCGCGATGATGCGCAGGCGGGTGTTGCAGTTCGTCGACTCCGTCGAATGCCCGGTGTGCGGCGGCTCGGGGTTGCGGCCGGAGGCACTGGGCGTCACCTTCGCCGGGAAGACGATCGCCGAGCTCGTCGCCATGCCGCTGACCGATCTGGCGGCGGCCCTGCAACCCGCGGCCAACCGCGTCGACTTCGAGGCGGCCTACGAGTCCATCGAGTCGGGCGAGTTCACGGAGGTGGCCACGATGATCGCGGCCGATCTCGTCGCGCGCATCCAGGTTCTCGTCGACCTTGGCCTCGGCTATCTCAGCCTCAACCGACGGACGCCGACGGTCTCACCCGGTGAGCTGCAACGGCTTCGGTTGGCGACTCAGCTGCGTGCCGGTCTGTTCGGCGTCCTCTACGTGTTGGACGAACCGTCGGCCGGGCTGCACCCCGCTGACGCCGAGCCGCTGCTCAACGTGCTGGATCGTCTTCGGCGAGCGGGCAATTCACTGTTCGTGGTCGAACACGACATGGACGTGGTCCGGCGCGCCGACTGGATCGTCGACGTCGGGCCCGGTGCGGGCGAGCTCGGCGGGGAGGTGCTCTACAGCGGGCCGGTGCCCGGCCTGGCCGAGGTGTCGACGTCGGTGACGCGCAGGTACCTGTTCGGTGACGGGGTGTCCGAGCCGCGAGCCAAGAGGGTGGCGACGCAGACCATGCGCCTTAGCGGCGTGTGCTTCCACAACTTGCGTGACCTCGAAGTGGAGATCCCGCTTGGCGTGTTCACGGCCGTCACCGGGGTGTCCGGTTCTGGCAAGTCCACCCTGGTCTGCAAGGTGGTTGGCGACGTCGTCGCCCGGCATCTAGGGGCTGCCACCACCGCCGATGCCGAGGACGCCGATCCCGCCGACGTCGACGCCGGAGTTGCCGACGTCGACGTGGACGCCAGCGTTGGGGTGACGGTCGACGGCGTGGAGGTGGTCGACAGGTTGGTGATCGTCGACCAAAAGCCCATCGGGCGCACGCCGCGCTCGAACCTCGCCACCTACACCGGCATGTTCGACGCCGTCCGGAAGGCGTTCGCGGCAACCGACGAGGCGCGCAAGCGCGGCTGGAGCGCGGGTCGCTTCTCGTTCAACGTGGTCGAGGGGCGGTGTCCGACCTGTCAGGGCGAGGGGTTCGTCGCGGTCGAATTGCTCTTCCTCCCAGGCACTTACGCGCCGTGCCCCACCTGTCATGGGGCCAGGTACTCCGAGGAGACCCTTCAGGTGCGCTATCACGACCGCACCATCGCCGACGTCCTGGCGATGACCGTGGACGAGGCCGCGGACTTCCTCGCCGACGTCCCCGCCGCGGCAAGGAGTCTCGCCACGCTGCGCGACGTCGGGCTGGGCTATCTGCGACTCGGGCAGCCCGCCACCGAACTGTCGGGCGGTGAGGCGCAGCGAATCAAGCTGGCGTCGGAGTTGCAGCGGTCCCGCCGAGGACACACCTTCTACGTCCTCGACGAGCCGACGACGGGTCTGCATCCGGCCGACGTCGAATTGTTGGAGCGCCAACTGCACCTGCTGGTAGACGCGGGCAATACCGTGGTCGTCGCCGAACACGACATGGGCGTGGTGGCGGGGGCGGACTGGGTGATCGACCTCGGTCCAGGCGCGGGTGACGCCGGCGGCCGGGTGGTTGCGGCTGGCACGCCGGAGCACGTCGCAGGCGCGGCAGACAGCAGGACGGCGCCCTATCTGTCGGCGAAGCTGCGCTAGTTCTCGGCGCGGTGACGGCCCCGGTAGGAGCCGACGTCGCCCGAGAAGGCCGCGGTCGGGGACCAGCCGTGTCCGAAGAGTTCCAGTGACGGGTCGCCAACGGGCGGGGTGAACACGGGTCCACCCTCCCTGGCTGGGCTGACCGCGAAGTCGTCGGGTTCGATCACGGAGGCTATTTACCCAGTCGTCAACCTTTGCCAAACCTGTCGATCACCCCGCCATGGGGTCAGCTGCGCGCAAAGTCCGCAGGCGTGAACTTGCCGTCGCTGAGCTTCGACTCGATCTCCTCCAGGCTCCGTCCGGTCAGGTCCGGCATGCGGTAGTAGACGAAGATCCATGCTGCGACGTTGAACAACCCGTAGAGCCACATCGACGGCCCGACGCCGATGCCGCTGATCAACGTCAACAGGGTCAACGTGATCAGCAGATTGGTGCCCCACAGGGCCGCGGATTGCACCGCCGTACCGGCGGGCCGCACCGCGAGCGGGTAGGTCTCCGAGCCGGTCAGCCAGCCCATCAGCTGCAGTCCGCCGGCGTTGAAGAGCATGAACACCACCAGACAGGCGATGATGAACGGAATCGACTCCCGGCCGCTGTTGCCGGAGACGAACAGCCAGCCCAGAACGAACAGGCTCAGCGCCGCGCCGGGAATCATGATGAGGGTCAGCCGTCGCCTGCCGACCTTGTCGATGATCGCCAGCCCGACGAGCTGAGCCACCAGGTAGCTCACGCCGAGGGCGACCGACACCTCCAACGCGACCGATTCCGAGAAGCCGTTGTCGGTCAGGATCGTCGGCGAGTAGTAGATGATCATCTCGATGCCGCTGAGCTGGGTGAAGATGGCGATACCGCAGCCGAGAATCAACGCCGGCCGCACCCATGCCGCGCGCAATCCCGACCAGCCGCGGGTCTTGGCAGTCTTCTCCTCGTGGGCCAGCTCGGCCATCTCGTCCAGTTCCCCGTCGACGTCGTAGTCCGACGGTCGGACCCGCTCGAGCACGCTCCGTGCCTCGTCGCCCTGGTCGCGCTTGACCAGCCAGCGCGGGCTCTCCGGAAGACGCAGCAGCAGAACCAACATCAGTGCGGCGGGGACGGCCGCAGCTCCGATCGACCAACGCCACGGAATCGACTCCGAAGCGCCGACGATGGTCGCGATGACGATGCCGACGCCGATCGCGATCTGAAAGCACAGCACCAGACGACCGCGGTACTTCGGCGGTGACAGCTCGGCGACGTACATCGGGGCGGTCTGGGTGGCCCCGCCGACGGCGAAGCCGAGGACGAGCCGTCCGACCGACAGCAGCACGGGGTTGGGCGCCAACGCACACCAGATCGAGCCGACGGCGAAGACGACGGCGAGCATCACCAAGGTGCCCTTGCGACCGCGTCGGTCGGACAGATAGCTGCAGGTCAGTGCACCGATGACGGCACCGAGCAGAATGCTTGCGGCGATCACCTGCTTCCAGGCCTCTTCGATGCCGAAGTCCTTGGTGATCTGCAGGAGGGCTCCGGAGATGATGCCCGTGTCGTAGCCGTAGAGCATGCCGGACACCGCCGACACCAACGCGACGATCACCACCGCCCCCGTCAGCTGGCCGGGTGCCTTCTCTCGAGCCTCCGCCGAACCTGAACCCTTGGTGCTCTCGGTCGAACCCATGCGTGGTCCTCCAGCCGTGGTGACATCGCTGTCCTGATGTGGCTGAGGCGGTTTTACCCGTTGACCGAAAGCTAAACGCCGCCTGCTGCGGCGCCCACGAAAATGCCCACCCCCGAGCGATGCTCGGGGGTGGGCATTTTCAGTAATTAAGACCGCGGCTAGCGGGCGGGCTGGGCCAAGGTGGCCCTGTGGTGGCGCTGCAGGAGAAAGCGTAGCCAGCGAACGTCGATCAGCATGTCGTGATTCCTTTCGCTCAGGCGGACTTCGTGAGGATGGGGAGGATGCGCCGGCGTTCGCCCGCAACGTCCGAGAAGTGGTGCAGCGCATCGGGAACCGACGGCGTGGCCGGGAAGACGTCGTCCACCCCGCACAGCCGCAGCGTGCGCGAGACCGCCTGGCTGATGACGAGTGACCATTCGTCGCCGGCGGCGTAGCAGGCCTCGTCGATGGCGTCGAGCAGTTCGATGCCCTGGGCAGCGAAGGAGGTAACGCCGCTGAGATCTAAGACGAAGGGCTTCTCGGCGATGATGCAGCCCTTGGCCTGCGCTACCACCTGGCCGACGTTCACCTCGTCGATGGATCCGGTGATGGTGAGGACGGTGGCCAGCTGCCGGCACTGCTTGTGGAGCTCGGCGCCGTTGCACTCGACGGACGGATTTCCATAGCGGAAGCGGGAATTCGTCGATGAGCTGGTGCTCGTTGCGATCATGGCACTGCCTCCCTTCGGTGGTTGCCGTTGTGTTGGCGGCGTCGCCGTCACTTCGACTTGAATCCCAAGGTAAGGGGCCAAAATAAGGTACCGGGGAGTAAGTCCTAAAACATCGTTAAGACTTCCGAGAGGGCCTGACAGCAAACCGCGTCGAAAAGCGGTCAGTTCTGGGCGCCCTGGTTACCCGTGTAGCCCTCCCAGGGGGAGTAGTCGGCGATGAGCGACTCCTGCGGTGGCCGTTGGTCTTCGGGCACGTGCTGGAGGTTGATCCGGACCCGATACCAGATCGAGCTGGGGCCTCGCATGCCGTCGACGAGGACGTCGACCGGGGTCAGCCGGTCGGCGGCGGCCGCGTACTTGGCCTTCCACGTCTCGAGGGCGGCCATCGCTTCGTCCTTGGTCTTGGTCCTGGCGATCTCTATGAGCGGCTTCGTGGAGACGCGCTGACCGGCTCCGCCGCCGTCCCGACGCGCACCCTTGGGGGCCTTCTCCGCCGGACCCAACTCCTTGGCAAGCGCGAGCAGCCCCTCGAGGCCGCCTGCGGCGTCGTCCATTCCCTCCCACGGATCGCCGATCTCGGCGTAGCGCCCGGGCACCGTGGCGACGGTGAACGCCTCCGGTCGGCAGCCGGGCACCTCGTCCCACCGCAGTGGCGTGGACACTCGCGCGTCCGGGCGCGAACGCACCGAGTACGCCGACGCGACCGTCCGATCCTTGGCATTCTGGTTGAAGTCGACGAAGACGCCCTCGCGTTCTTCCTTCCACCACCGGCTGGTCGCCAAATCCGGTGCGCGTCTTTCGACTTCGCGTGCGATCGTCTCGGCGGCCAGCCGCACCTGCCGGTAGGGCCAGTTCGGCTCGATTCGGGCGTACACGTGGAAGCCCTTGGAGCCCGAGGTCTTGGGCCACGCCGTCAGGCCGTAGTCGGTGAGCACGTCGCGGGCCACCAGCGCCACGTCGACGATCTGCGCCCACTCCACCCCTGGCATCGGATCCAGGTCGACGCGGAGCTCGTCGGGATGTTCGAGGTCACCAGCGCGCACCGGATGCGGGTTGAGGTCGACGCAGCCGAGGTTCACCGCCCACGCCAGCCCCGCGGCATCGGAGAGCACGGCCTCCTTGGCCGACGTGCCAGAGGCGTACTTCAACTCGGCGACGTCGACCCATTCGGGACGCTTCTCGGGTGCGCGCTTCTGGAACACCGCCTCTTCGGTGATGCCCTTGACGAAGCGCTTGAGGATCATCGGCCGCCCGGCCACTCCGCGCAGGGCACCGTCGGCGACGGACAGGTAGTACTCGATGAGAGCAAGCTTGGTCACGTCCGCTCGGCCGTCCGCACCGGGGAAGACGACCTTGTCGGGATTGGTGACTCGCAAGGTCCGACCGCCGATGTCCATCGACAGCGAAGACGCCATGGCCACGATGGTAGTCAGGGATCCCGACGTGCACCGGGCCCGCGTGCGATCGCGGTCACATATTGTAGGGCCATGCCCAACCTCACAGAGCTACCCCTGCAGGCAGCGGCCAAGGTGCAGCAGTACCTCGAACGCGGCTCGGCCGAGCTGCACTACGCAAGGAAGATGTTCGAGGCGGGCGCACTGAAGGTCGAGCCGCCGCAGAACGTGGCCGCGATGCTCGCCGACATCCGCCGGTGGGGCGAGATCGGAATGATTCCGGCGCTCAACGCCCGTCGCAATCCCACCGGGACGGCAATCATCGACGACGACGGCGAGCTCACGTTCGCCGAACTCGACGCGGCGGCCAACGCCGTCGCCCACGGGTTGATCGGCATGGGCGTGCGGGGCGGCGACGGGGTCGCGCTCCTCATCCGCAACCACCGCTGGTTCCTGATCGGGCTGTACGGCGCCGCCAAGGTGGGCGTCCGGCTGATCATGCTCAACAGCGAATTCTCGGGGCCGCAGATCAAGGAGGTCTCCGAGCGCGAGGGCGCGAAGCTGATCATCCACGACGACGAGTACACCAAGGCGTGCGCCGCCGCCGAGCCGGAGTTGGGCAAGCTCCGCGCGTTGCCGACGAACCCCGACAATCCGGATCAGCCGTCCGAGAGCACCGACGAGACCTTGGCCGACCTCATCAGTCGCAGCAAGGCCGGCCCGCCGCCCAAGGCGAGTGCCCACTCGAAGATCATCATCCTGACCAGTGGCACCACGGGAACTCCCAAGGGCGCCAACAGAAGTAGCCCTCCGTCATTGGCTCCGATCGGCGGCGTGCTGTCGCACGTTCCGTTCAAGTCCGGTGAGGTGACGTCGCTGCCCGCGCCGATGTTCCACGCGCTTGGCTTCCTGCACGCGACCATCGCGATGATGTTGGGCAGCACGCTCGTGCTGCGTCGCCGGTTCAAGCCGGCCACGGTGCTCGACGACATCGAGAAGCATCGGGTGACCGCCGTGGTGGTGGTGCCGGTGATGTTGTCGCGCATCCTCGACGAGTTGGAGAAGACGACTCCCAAGCCGAACCTGTCGAGCCTGCGCATCGCCTTCGTCTCCGGTTCCCAGCTCGGTGGCGAGCTCGCCACCCGCGCGTTGAAGGATCTGGGCCCCGTCGTCTACAACCTCTACGGGTCGACGGAGATCGCCTTCGCGACCATCGCACGGCCCAAGGACCTTTCGATCAATCCGTCGACGGTCGGCCCCGTCGTCAAGGGCGTCAAGGTCAAGCTGTTCGACGACAATGGCAACGAGGTGGCTCCCGGTGAGGTCGGCCGCATCTTCGTCGGCAACACGTTCCCCTTCGAGGGGTACACCGGCGGGGGGCACAAGGCGATCATCGACGGGCTGATGTCCTCGGGCGACGTCGGCTACTTCGACGAGCACGGCTTGCTCTACGTGAGTGGCCGCGACGACGAGATGATCGTCTGCGGCGGCGAGAACGTCTTCCCCGCCGAGGTCGAAGATTTGATCAGCGGGCATCCGGAGGTCGTGGAGGCCACGGCGCTCGGCGTCGAGGACGAGGAGTGGGGCCACCGGCTGCGCGCCTTCGTCGTGAAGACCGAGGGCGCCACGGTCGACGAGGATGCGATCAAGGCCTACGTCAAGGACAACCTGGCCCGCTACAAGGTGCCACGCGAGGTGATCTTCCTCGACGAGCTACCGCGCAACCCGACGGGCAAGATCCTCAAGCGCGAGCTGAAGGATCTCGAGGTCGGCGGAGCGGAGTAGGCAGCGAGGTCGGCGGAGCCGAGTAGGCAGCGTTTGTGAAACCTTGGCGATTTCGACCGCCGAATTCCGCCGAGGATTCACGAACGGCGTGCGCGGCCTACCCTGCGACTAGGTACTCCAGATCGGTCCAGCGGCCGTGCGGGGTGCGGTCCAACAGGTCCGCTATGCCGGCGTCGTGGAATGCGGCGGCGACGTCCTCGATGCCCTCGGTGAAGTGCGCCCACGAGTCGAGGTGCGCCGCGACCACCAAGCGCGGCGCCAGCACTTCCGCGGCCGCGGCCGCCCTGGCGCTGGTCAGCGTCAACGGGCGACCGTCCTGCTTCGGAGGTACTCGCGCCGCGCCGACGAAGAGCACCGCGACGTCGATCGCGCCGACGGTGTGCGCGATCTCCGAAACCGTTGCCAGAGAGGCGTTGTCGCCGCTGATGTAAACGGTCGGCAGGCCGTCGCCGGACAGCACGAAACCCGTCACCTCGCAGTTGACGTAACCGGAGTCGTCACGGTCGCCGTCGGCCGGGCCGTGCACCGCCGGGACGGCCTGCACCCGCAGCCCGTCCAATTCGACCGTCTCCCACGGTGCCAGACCTTGGGCGGGTGAGCCGAGCCGTCGAGCCGCACCGGGATGGGTGAGCACCCTCGGCGCCGCCAGGGCAAACGCCCGACCGGCGTCGTCGAAGTTGTCCAGGTGTTGGTCGTGGCTGACCAGCACCAGGTCCACTCGACCCAGCGCCGCCGCGTCAACCACGGGCGCGGCCGTCTTGGTCAGGTACGCGTGCGGCCCCGGCGGGTCGAACGTGGGGTCCACGACGATCCGGTGCCCGGCGACGTCGACGACCGTCGTCGGCCCGCCCAACACGGCGACCGCACAACGTTGCCTCGTCTCGGTGACCTGGTCGTCCATGACGGTCCTCCAGTCGCGGTCTAGGTGGCGCTCGGGACGGCGCCAAGCACCCGCTGCACGTCGGGCTTCATCGCTTGCAGCTGCTGACCCCAGTATCCCCAGTCGTGCGTGCCGCTGTCCGGGAAGTTGAAGACGCCGTTCTTGCCGCCGCCGGCCAGATAGTTGTCCTGGAACGTCTTGTTGGTGCGCAGGGTGAAGGTCTCGAGGAACTTCGCGGGCAGGTTGTCGCCCCCGAGGTCGGACGGGGTGCCGTTGCCGCAGTAGATCCAGATGCGGGTTCCGTTGGCGATCAGCGTCGCCATGTTGACCATGGGGTCGTTGTACTTCCACGCCGGGTCGGTTTCGGCGGGACCCCACATGTCGTTCGCCTTGTAGCCACCCGCGTCACCCATGGCGCTGTTGACTAGTCCCGGCCACCAGCCCTCAGAGAGGTTCAGGAAGCCGGATAGCGAAGCGGCATAGGGGAATTGCGCGGGGTGGTGGATGGCCAGCGTCAGTGCCGCCGAACCGGCCATCGACAGTCCGACCGCGGCGCTGCCGGTCGGCTTGACTTGCCTCTCGCTGGCCAGATAGGCGGGGAGTTCCTGCGTGAGGAACGTCTCCCAGTTGTAGGTCTGGCAGCCGTTCGTGCCGCACGCGGGCTTGTACCAGTTGCTGTAAAAACTCGACTGGCCACCCACCGGCATCACCACCGAAAGACCCGACCCTTGATACCACTCGAAGGCCGGGGTGTTGATGTCCCAACCGTTGAAGTCGTCCTGTGCGCGAAGACCGTCGAGAAGGTAGATGGCCGGCGCGTTGGCGCCGCCGCTCTGAAACTCGACCTTGATGTCGCGGCCCATGCTCGCCGAGGGCACCATCAGGTATTCGACCGGCAGCCCGGGGCGGGAGAAGGCGTTCGCGGTGGCAGCGCCGCCGGCGAATCCCACGAACACGGGTAGCAGCACTGCCATGAAGGCCGTGACGAACAAGCGGCGCACGATGTTCTCCTCTGGTGTCGAACTCACTGCAATCCACGGTGACACGCGCTCCTGTCAAACTCTCGTGGCAGCCTCTCGTCGCGCCGATGAGGGAATAGCCCAGGCCCGTTGGTGGTACTAGTGCGGAGTGAACATCGACCTGACAGGAAAGACCGCACTCGTCACCGGATCCACCCAGGGCATCGGCCTTGCCATTGCGAAGGGGTTGGCGCAGAGCGGCGCCCGCGTCGTCGTCAACGGGCGCACGGCGGCTCGCGTCGACGAGGCAGCCGACGAAGTGCGCTCTTCCACTGGTGGTGACGTGCTGGGCATCGCGGCCGACGTCACCACCGCCGAGGGCGTCGAGGATCTGGTCGACCAGCTTCCCGCGGTGGACGTCCTGGTCAACAATCTCGGCATCTTCGGCGCGGCACCTGCCCGCGAGATCTCCGACGACGAGTGGCGCCGCTACTTCGAGGTGAACGTGTTGTCGGCGGTGCGCCTCATCCGGACGTATCTGCCGGGGATGACCGAGCGTGCCTGGGGGCGGGTGCTGCAGATCGCCAGCGACTCGGCAATCGTCATCCCCGAGGAGATGATTCACTACGGCACCTCGAAGACGGCGCTGCTTGCGGTGTCGCGGGGCTTCGCCAAGGACGCCGCGGGCACGGGTGTCACGGTGAACTCCGTCATCGCCGGGCCGACGCACACGGCGGGGGTCGAGGACTTCGTCTACCAGTTGGTCGACGCGGACCTGCCGTGGGAGGAAGCGCAGCGTGAGTTCATGCGCAAGCACCGCCCACAGTCACTGCTTCAGCGTCTGATCGAACCCGACGAGATCGCGAACATGGTCACCTATCTCAGCTCGCCGCAGGCGTCGGCGACCACCGGGGCGGCGGTCCGCGTCGACGGGGGATACGTGGACTCGATCGTCCCATAGACTCGTCGCCATCACGTCGACGTGATCTGGCCCGGTGCTCTGTTTTGGCGGCGGCCCGTCCGGGTAAGGATGGGCTCGACACGATGCGCTTGCCGCGCCTCCCCCTGACATTTTGACCGGAAAGACGTGGTGAGCCCATGAGACGTGAAGTTGGCGCGCAATTACAGGTCGAGGTATTCGACCCCACGACACTGGAATTCCAGATCGCCGTCGCACCCCAGCCGGGCGCCGAGGTGACCGAGGAGTTGTCCTTCACGTTGAACGGCAACGCCATCGAGCCGACCGAACTCGTCGGTCAGCACGGCACCCGCATCCACAAGTTCGAGGCGGGCAAGGGGACGGTGCTGGCGAACTACTCGGCGACGATCATCGGCCAGGCCGACCCCGCCCCGGTCACCGAGATCGACCTGTCGACCTATCTGCGGCCCAGCCGTTACGCGGAGGCCGACAAGTTCTACGGTTTCGCCGCAACGGAATTCGGCAACGACGCCAAGTCGACGGCGCTGCTGGAGAAGGTGTCGTCCTGGGTGGGCACGCGGCTGCAGTACGTGCCCGGTTCCAGCGATCCGATCGACGGCGCGGCCGACACCGTGCTCGCCGGTACGGGTGTGTGCCGGGACTACGCGCATCTGGTGATCGCGCTGCTGCGCGCAGTCAACGTGCCGGCCCGACTGGTCGCGGTGTACGCACCGGGCTGCTATCCGATGGACTTCCACGCCGTCGCCGAGGCCTACGTCGACGGGCTGTGGCGCGTCGTCGACGCGACGTGCCTGGCGCCGCGGCAGACGATGGTGCGCATCGCCACCGGCCGCGACGCCGCCGACACGGCCTTCCTGGACAACCACGGTGGCGGGATCAACCTCACCAGCATGAACGTGAACGCTTGGGTCGAGGGCATGCTGCCGCTGGATTCCGTGGAGGAACTCGTCTCGCTGGGCTGACTCACGCGCCGACTGCACGCTTGTTCGCGTCGTCTCTCGACGTATGCGTGAAACAAGCGTGCAGTCGGCGGTGGTCCTGCTAGTACTGGATGGCCTCGATCAGGGGTCCGGGCTCGTCCATCAACGCCCAGAAGCGATCTCGAATGGCGACGGTGACGGGTCCCGGCTCCCCGTTGCCGATGTTCTCTCCGTCGAGGGTGTTGATCGGCGTGACGCCACCGGCGGTGGTGACGGCCATGATCTCGTCGGCGTCGTACAACTCGCGGCTGGTCACGTCGCACAGGGTGGCTTCGATGCCCATCTGCTCGGCGAGTTCGTAGACCGTCTTGCGGGTGATGCCCGGCAACGCATTTCGTGACGGCGAGAACAACTTGCCGTCCTTGACGATGACGACGTTGAAGCCGGGTCCCTCGGCGACGCAGTTGTCGGCGTCCAGCAGGATGGCGGTGCGCGCGCCGCGGTCCTTGGCCTCGAAGCTGGCCGCGGTCAGGTCGCCCCACTGGTAGTTCTTGATGGTCGGGTCGACGGTGTTGCGGCCGGCGCGGCGGACGTGGCGCGGGACGATCGCGGTGGTCCCGAAGATCTGCTCGGCGGGCGGGAACGCCCACAGATACGGGATGGCGTAGATGTACACCTGGTGGGTGAGCTTGGACAAGTCCTTCTCGCCCTTGCGCTTTCCGTATCCCCTGGTGATCGTGAGGTTGACGAAGGACTCGCGTAGCTGCGACAGCGACACGCACTTCTTGGTGATCTCGACGATCTCGGCCTTGCTCATCCCGGCGTCGAGGCGCAGCTTGTGGGCCCCGTCGAGCAGCCGGTCAACGTGGTCGTCGAGCCGAAAGATGTTGCCGTGCCACACGTGTGCCACGGTGTACGTCACGTCGGAGTGTCCGAAGCCGGTGTCGAAGATCGAGATCCTGGCGTCCTCGGCGGGCATGTACTCGCCCTCGATCCAGGCCACGCCACCTGCGAAGGGGCTGGACGTGTCGAGCTCGTAGTCGCTGTACTGGATCGCCGAGCCGACGGGGGTGTCCTCGCGGATGGCGGCGCCGGGTTCGACGGCGACGAGGTTGCTGGTGCCGATGTCTGTGGTAAGGGTCATGATGGTTTCTCTCGGAAGTCGTTGTGAAGAATGAGGTTTCAGGAGATGTGGGTCTTGGCGAAGTTCGGGCCCGCCTCGCCGGTGGCCAGCCGCTTGCGCAGGCCGGTGGCCGCCCAGAGTCCGGCCAGGACGACCAGGCCGCCGAAGACGTAGCCGTTACCGGCGAACTGCGGCAGGACGATCAGCGCCACGCACACGCAGGTGAAGACGACGAGACCGACGACGTAGATCGGCATCCGCGCCCGGCCCAGGTCGAACGTGCCCGGCTCGGCGGTCGGGATGGTCCCGCGGCGATGGCCGATGATGAGGGCGATGGTCTGCAGCACGTAGGTGGCGAAGACGGCCAGCGCGGACAGGCCGAGGATGAGGAAGAAGGCCTTCTCGCTGACCAGAGCCAAGAGCAGCAGCGCCGTCGACAAGCCGAACAGCCCAAGCACCGCGTAGGTGGGTGTGCGATTGCTCGGGGACACGTGCCGCCAGATGTGCGAGAACGGAAGCATGTTGTCGCGGGCCATCGAGTAGGTCAGCCGGGTGGCCACCAGGATGTTGGCCAGGATGCAGGCCATGACGTTGGTCAGTGCCACGGCGACGACGATCTTGGTGATCACCGGACCGACCTGCTGGGTGATGATCTCCTCGATCGGGGCGCCCGAATTCGCTTCGACCGCTGCGGCGTCCTTGATGGCCAAGACGTAGACGACGTACATCAGGAACTCGATGACGATCGAGGCGCTCAGCGCGTAGAACATGGTGCGCGGGATGACGCGGCGGGCGTCCTTGGTCTCTTCGGCGACGTCGGCGCTGGCCTCGACGCCGATCAGGCCGAAGAACGGTCCGAGGGAGGCTGCCAGCCAGGCCACGATGTACGGCGTCGTGCCCTCGGAGGTGCCACCGTTGAACAGCACCGAGATGGACTGGTGGTTCTCGGGAGCGGAGAAGGCGACGATCGCGACGAGGATCGTCGCGCCGATGGTGATGACGAACTCGAGGCTGACGCCGATGTTGTTGACCATCGTGGCGAACCGGACGCCGTACATGTTGACGAGCATGCAGACGGCCATCACCCCGATGGCGACGAAGATTTGGACGGTCTGGGTCATCGCCAAGCCGAACAGGCCGCCAAGGTAGCCCGACAGGATGAATCCGACGCCGGTCATGCCGCAGATCCAGCCGGCGAGCGCCATCACCCCGGTGAACCAGGCGAGGGTCGAGCCATGGATCCGGCTGGTCCACTGATAGGCGTAACCGGCCAGGGGAATCTTGGCCGTCAGGTCCGCGGCGATGAAGACCCAGATGAGGAACACGGCCGCGGCGAGCAGCAGGGTCCAGACGAAGGGGGCGCCCGCGGTGAAGTAACCGGCGCCGAAGCCGGTGAACACCGCGGTGGTGGCGCTGATCGTGGCGAAGCCGATGGCGAAGGATGCCAGCTTGCCGACCGAGCGGTCGAGCTTTTGGGAGTAGCCGAACTCGGCGAGCTTGGCGTCCTCGTCATTGAGGGTCGAATTGGTGGGCGGGTTGGCTGGCTCGTTTGAATGAGTATGTGAAGCCAGGGCATCGGTCATGATCGCTCCAGGTCAGGTCGGTCGAATTGCACCTAGAGACAGGAAAGCCCTCCGGCTCGGCTGGCGGAAGTTCATTGTTTTGATCTGCTCATAAGCTGACGTTATCAATGGGGTCGTCGGCGACGGTGTCGCCGAAGCTCCAGTGCGCCTGCACGTGCCTGACCAGCGCATCTCCCTGCGGTGACAGCGACGACGGCTGCCACGCGAGGGCCGTGTAACTCGGCGGCCGATCGGTGATGGGCACGTAGACGATGCCCGGTCGGTCATAGAAGCGGGCCACCGACGACGACGTGAAGCTGATGCCGAGACCCCTGGCGATGCACGTCGTCTCCGCCTCGTAGGTGGCGGCGACCGCGGCGATGGTCGGCGGCCGGTTGCCCCGGACGTCCATCGCCAGCCAGTAGTCGCGCCAGGGACCGGCGGTCAGCGGCGCGCAGACGATCGGGTCGTCGAGTAGCTCGGTGATCGACACCTCGGACCGTTCGGCAAGGCGGTGGTCGCGCGGCATGCACACCACCCACGACTCGGCGTCGAGCATCAGCATCCGGTGCTCGGGCAGGTCGACGGGCGGGCGGATGATGGCGACCTCGGTGTTGCCATCGGCCAGCCCGGCGGTCGGGTCGGCGAAGTCGTACTCGATGGGCTCGACCGTCACCTCCGGGTAGGCGGCCTCGAAGTGGCGGACCACGCGGAACAGCAGATCGGCGCCCGTGCCGATGAGGTATCCGAGCCGCAGCACGCCCTTTCGCGTGCCCGACAGCGTGACGAGGTTCTCGACCACCGCGTCCACGCCCGAGATCGCCTGCTGCACCTGCGGCAGCCAGGCCGCGCCGAGGTCGGTCAGCGCGACCTCGCGGGTGCTGCGGGTGAACAGCACCACGCCGAAGTGCTGTTCGAGCTGTTTGATCGCGGTCGACAGCGCGGGCTGGGTGATGAACAGCCGCCCCGCCGCGCGCCGGTAGTTGAGCTCCTCGCCGAGCACCGCGAAGTAGCGCAGCTGACGCAGGGTGATGTCGGCGCTCACCCGGACCAGGGTGTCACGGCATTACGGATCGCGGGGCAGGCCGAGCAGTCGTTCGGCGATGATGTTGAGCTGCACCTCCGAGGTGCCGCCGTAGATCGTCGTCGCGCGACCAGCCAGCAGGTACTCGGCCCACTTGCCGGACGGCTCGCCCTGATCGCCGATGGCCGCGTCGGTGCCGAACGACGAGACGCCGAATTCGGCGTAGCCCTGGCCGGTCTTCATCGACAGCAGTTTCGAGATCGCGGCCGCGGGCATCGGGTCCCCGCCGGCCAGCGTCAGCAGCGTCGAGCGCATGTTGAGCAGCTTGGCGGCATGGCCCTCGGCGATCAGCTTGCCGGCCTCGTTCTGCTCGATCTGGTCGAACTGCCCGTCGCGCACGAACTCGACGAACTGTTCCAGGCTCGCCAGGAAGGGCGGCTCGCTGCTGCCGATCGACACGCGCTCGTTGGTCAGCGTGTTGCGGCTGACCTCCCAGCCGCGGTCCACCTCGCCGAGAACCAGTTCGTCGGGGACGAACACGTCGTCGATGAAGACGGTGTTGAACATCGCGTTGCCGGTGAGCTCGCGCAGTGGCTTGATCTCGACGCCCTCGCTGGCCATGTCGAGCAGAAAGTACGTGATGCCACCATGTTTCGGGGCGCTCGGGTTCGTCCTGGCCAACAGCGCACCCCACTGGGAGTACTGCGCGCCGGTGGTCCAGATCTTCTGCCCGGTGATCCGCCAGCCGCCGTCGACCTTGGTGGCCTTGGTTGTCAGGCTAGCGAGGTCGGACCCCGCGCCCGGCTCGGAGAACAGCTGACACCAGATCATCTCGCCGCGGAACGTCGGCGGCAGGAAGCGCTGCTGCTGGGTCTCGGTGCCATAGGCGACGATCGACGGGATGATCCAGGCGGCGATGCCCATCTGCGGCCGCTTCACCCGGCCGGTGGAGAACTCTTGGGCGATGATGATCTGCTCGATCGGCTGGGCGGCCCGACCCCACGGCGTCGGCAGGTGGGGTGACACCCAGCCGCCCTCGGCGATGGCGGTGACGCGCTCATCGCTCGAAAGTGCCTTCAGCGCAGCCACTTCCGCGCGGATTTCCTCGCGGAGCTTCTCGGTGTCGGGGTCGAGGTCGATGTTGATCGGACGCATCCCGGTGCTGGTGGCGACGTCGACCACCTGCTGCGGGTAGTCGGCGGCCCTGCCGAAGCACGCGGCGAGCACGATCGCGCGCCGGTAGTAGACGTTGGTGTCGTGCTCCCACGTGAAGCCGATGCCGCCGTGCACCTGGATGCAGTCCTGGGCGGTGTGCTGGGCGGCGACGGGAGCAAGGGTGGCGGCGACTGCGGCGGCGAACTCGTAGTTGCTCTCGCCGTCCTCGTCGATCGCACGGGCGGCATCCCACACCGCGGCGGTCGCCCGCTCGGTCTCGGCAATCATGTTGGCGCACTTGTGCTTGATGGCCTGGAACTGGCCGATCGGGCGACCGAACTGCTCACGGATCTTGGCGTACTCCGACGCGGTGTCGGTGGCCCAGCGCGCGACGCCGATGCACTCGGCGGACAGCAGCGTCGACATCAGGGCGCGGGCCCGGGTGCGGCTGAGGTTGGTCAGCACGCGGTCGTCAGCCACCTCGACGGCGTTGGCGCGCACGTGGGCCAGCGGCCGTAGCGGGTCGACGCTCTTGACGGGTTCGATCTCGACCTGGTCGGCGTCGAGGACGATCCACTCCTCGCGGCTCTCGATCGACACGGGCAAGACCAGGAGCGACGCTTGCGCGGCGGCGGGTACGGCGCGGACCTCGCCGCGGATGACGAGCCCGCCACCCTGACGGGTCGCGGTGAGCCCGGAGTCGATGGCGTACGCGGCGATGGTCTCACCGGAGGCGAGGCCCTCGAGGAGCTTGTCAGCGGGGTCGTTGGCGGCGATCAACGCACTCGCGATGGCCGACGGGACGAACGGCCCGGGAACCGCGCCGTAGCCGAATTCGGCAAGCACGATGGCGAGTTCGAGGATGCCGAAGCCCTGACCGCCGACGTCCTCGGAGAGGTGCAGCCCCTGCAGGCCCTGCTCGGCGGCGGCCTTCCAGTAGGGCGGCGGGTTGGAGATCGGCGTCTCGAGTGCCTCGTGCAGCACGTCCGACGGTGCCACCCGCTTCACCAGATCGCGGACGGAATCGGCGAGGTCGTTGTGCTCGGAAAGGATCGCGATCGGCATGCGGTACTCCTAGATCAACCGGTGGGTTGGGTTCGAGCGTACCTGGGAGTCAACCCCGCGCGACAGCCACCTCGTTTACCAGGTTCACCAACTGCTCGCCGTCGCGCAGGCGGCGGCAGTTGTCAACGCCAACGGCCAGGTACCGCCGCATGGTGTCGGCCGTGTACCAGGTGACGTGCGGGGTGACGACGACGTTGTCGAGCGTCAGCAGGGGATTGTCGGCAGGCACGGGCTCGACGGCGAACACGTCGAGACCCGCGGCGGCGAGCCGGCCCTCCCTGAGCGCGTCGGCCAGCGCCTGCTCGTCGACGATCGCGCCGCGCGAGGTGTTGACGAGCACCGCGTCGCCCTTCATCAGGGCCAGGTTCTCGGCATTGAGCAGGGCGGACGTCTTCTCCGTGAGTGGCAGGTGCAGCGACACGACGTCGCTCTCGGCGAGCAGTGCGGCCAGGGGACGCCAGCCAGGGGTGCCGTCGTCACGGGTGCTGGTGTGAAGCACCTGGGCTCCCATGGCGGTCACGATCGTCTCGACCCGTTTGGCGACGTTCCCGTAGCCGACCAGGCCCACCGTGCAACTGCCGACGTCGCGGACGGTCTCGCCGAGTGCCGGGTCGGACGGCCAGCCGCGGCCCTGGCGGGTGGCGGCGTCCAGGGTGACGAGGCGGCGCAGGGCCGCGAGCATCAGCAACACCGTGCCCTCGGCCACCGACGGGGCGTTGGCGCCAGGCATGTTGGCCACGCCGATGCCCAGTCGCGTCGCGGCGTCGACGTCGATGGTGTTGACCCCCGCACCCAGCTTGTGGACCAGCCGGCAGCGTGACGCGAGTTCGAGGTCGGCGCCGGACAGCGGGCGCAGCACGTGCCAGATCACGTCGGCTTCTGGGAGTTCGCGGTAGAAGGTCTCGTCGTCGTCTTCGGCGCAATACCGGACGTCGAGCCAATCAGCCTCGGGCGCAAGCAATTCACGAACCTTGTCGCCCGGGGTGAAGTGGGCGAGCACTCTTACCTCCACCGCTTTGAAATCCACTTCGCGATCGTATCGGCCTGCTCGCTGCGCGCGCCGGGAGTGGTGAAGTAGTGGTCGGTGTCGATCGACAGCAGGGTCTTGTCGGTGCTGGCCAGCGCACCGTGGATGCGTCGGGCGTCCGACGGGTAGACGCCGGTGTCCTGCTCGGCGTTGATGACCAGCGCCGGGCAGTCGATGCGGGCGAGGTGCGGCTCAGCGCGGGTCTGCGCCGTCCGAAGACTCCACATGCCGAGCCAACTCCGCAGCGTGCAGGCCGCCGCGATGCCACGGGCCGACCGGTTGGCCTTGACCGGCACCCCGGCGTAGCAGGTGTTGGGTTGTCGCTTGGTGGGTTCCAGCGTCGGGTCGACCATTCGCGGGTCGGCCCAGGTGCGCATCACTGTGAAGGGGCGATCCGAAAAGCCGGCTGCTCGAACGTGTTTCATTTCGTCTTGGACCCAGTCGGTAATCGCGTGGTTGCGGGCGGTCTGGGCGTCCCGGTACCGCTTGACGAAGTCGGCCGAGAACGGCGGACCGTTGCGCTCGTCGAAGATGTCCATGCCGGCGTTGGTGGCGACGGGATCGTTCTCGTCGACCACGGAGCCGTCCATCCATGCCGTCAGCACCTCGGGCCTGCCGGGGTGCGCGGCGCTGGCGACGTAGCCGTCGGCCGGGAGCAGCTCCCCGATTCCGATCGCCGGTCGCATGCCCTCCATGGGCGTGACGTGGGGGTCGACGGCCTGCGCCTGATAGGCGGCCATCAGCGACCCGCCGCCCGAATTGCCAAGCAGAACAATGGTTTCCAGGTGCTGCACCTCGCGTAGCCAACGGATGCCGACTCCGACGTCGACCAGCGCGTGGTCGAGGAGGAAGCTGGTCTCGTTTCCGCGGAAGCGGGTGTTCCAGCCAAGGAAGCCGACGCCCCTGGTCGCCATGTAGTCGGCGAGATAGTGCTCCGAGAAGTCGATTTGGTAGTGGGTGGCGATCATCCCGACCTTCGGCTTGCGGCCGACGCCCCGGTAGTAGACCCCCTGGCACGGATGCCCGCCCGAACCGGCCCGGCGTGCGGTGGGGGAGTCCGACGCCACGAACTCGCGCAGTACCCCGGGGGTCATTGGCGACCTCTCTGCCGATCTGCGGATCGCAGCTGAATTCGATGGTAGATACCGATCGACGCTTTGACCAGCACCTTCTAGTTCTCCGATCGGAAGCGTTTGCTAGGCAGGCGGATTCGGAACGGCCGATGCGTTCCGGCCCCTTTCGCGGCCGGCCAGCGCGTCGAGCATTCGCGTCAGATGAGCGATCAGCTGCGACTCGCTGAGCGTCACGTCGCCTGACACCCACGCGCTGATCGTCTGCGCGACACCGCCGACGATGAAGTGCGCGGCGGACTTCATCCATTCGTCGTCCGGCAGCGCGTAGGCAGCGGTCGCGTGCTCGCCGGAGAGGACGGCGAAGACGCCACCGGCCTCGGCCCTCTTGCGTGCGAGCACCGCGTTGGTCAGCCGGGGGTTGAACAGGAGCCGTCCAACGCGGGCGTCCTCGGCCACCGCCCTGACCAGGTTGGCGATGCCCGCCCGGTTCTGTTCCTCAGGTGGTGCGGCGGCGACGGCGGCCTGGGTGGTGGCGGCGATGTCGGCGACCACGCGATCGAAGACCGCCGCCACCAGGGCGTCCTTGTCGGCGAAGCTCTCATAGAAGTAGCGGGCGGTGATCCCCGCCTCGGCGCAAACGGCGCGGACGGTGAGGTCCGGAGGGTCGTCGCAGCCGCCGAGGAGTTCGAGGCCCGCGTCGAGCAGGCGGCCCTTGCGCTCGGCGATCCGGTCGCGGGCCTGTACGCCGCCGTAGGGCCGGACCTTCGCCATGGCCCCGATCTTGACAGCTGTCGGGTCCGAGGGCAATATCTGGAAACGAACGTTGTCAGATGTGCGGCGAGGGGTTGAGCCAATGACGGTCGGCAACAGTCACGTCGAGCGTTCCATCAGTGCGCCCGCCGCGCCGTCGACGCGGCGCAGACGGCTCGCGCGCCGCGGGCCGACCATCGACGAGGGCCTGCTCGGGGTTGGGCTGCTGCTCGGACCCGCGAACGTGATCATGCAATTGGCAAGGCCGGGCGTCGGCTATGGCGTGCTGGAGAGCCGGGTCGAGAGCGGCCGGGTCGACCTGCACCCGATCAAGCGCGCCCGCACCACGTTCACCTACCTGGCCGTCGCCGGTCGCGGCAGCGACGAGCAGAAGGCCGCCTTCCGGCGAGCCGTGAACAGGGCGCACGCGCAGGTCTACTCCACCGACGAAAGTCCGGTGCAGTACAACGCCTTCGACAAGGATCTGCAGATGTGGGTCGCCGCCTGTCTGTACAAGGGTGCCGTCGACTCCTACCGCACCTTCGTCGGGGAAATGGACGACGAGACCGCCGATCGGCACTACGCCGAGGGCAGTTCGCTGGGCACGACGCTGCAGGTGCCGCAGGAGATGTGGCCCGCCGACCGCGCCGCCTTCGACGAGTATTGGCAGGAACAGCTCGCGAAGGTGCACATCGACGACACCGTCCGCGAGTACCTGTACCCGATCGCCGCAAGCCGGATCCGCGGGGTGAGTTTGCCGGGACCGATGCAGCGCCGCAACGAGGCCTTGGCCTTGTTGATCACGACCGGCTTTCTCCCGCAACGCTTTCGCGACGAGATGCAGCTGCCGTGGGACGCTCGTCGCCAGCGTCGGTTCGACCGGCTGATGGCGCTGCTGCGCGTCGCCACCCGCCTGTCGCCCCGAGTGGTCCGGCAGTTCCCGTTCAACGTCCTGCTGATGGACGTCGACCGGCGAATCAGGACCGGGCGCCCACTGGTCTAGCCAGACTCCGGGCGTATCGTCTGCTAAATGCGACCCGGTGACGGCGAACGAGACTCATGGGACATCACCACCAGCGTCGGCTCGACGGCTCTGTTCGTCGCTGCGGCAAGGGCATTGGAGGCCCAGCGTCCCGAGCCGCTGGTGCTGGACCCCTATGCCGAGGTCTTCTGCCGGGCGGCAGGCGGCGAGTGGTCGGACATGATGGACGGCAGGGCGTCCGGTAGCCACGGCAGCCAGCTGCTCGAGGGCGACTTCGGTGGGTACTTCGTGTCCTTTCAGGCCGCGCGGACCAAGTACTTCGACGCCTACTTCGCCGACGCCACCGCGGCGGGGGTGCGACAGGTCGTCGTCCTCGCGGCCGGTCTCGACTCGCGGGCCTACCGGTTGCCATGGCCGGACGGCACGGTGCTCTTCGAACTCGACCAGCCCAAGGTGTTGGCGTTCAAGCGCGACGTCATTGCACAACTCGGCGACTCGCCGCGAGCCGACCGACGCGAAGTCGCCGTCGACCTGCGCGACGACTGGCCGCAGGCACTCGCCGACGCCGGATTCGACCCGTCGGCGCCCACCGCGTGGATCGCCGAGGGTCTGCTGATCTACCTTCCCGCGACGGCGCAAGACCAGTTGTTCGCCGGGATCGACGGCCTGTCGGCGCCCGGCAGCCGGGTGGCCGTCGAGGAGGGCAGGCCCATGCCCCAGCACGTTTTCGAGGCCAAGCAGCAGGAGGAACGCGACGCAGGCCGGGAGGGCACCTTCTTCACGCTGATCTACAACGAGCAGGTCGCGCCGGCCGACGAGTGGTTCGGTGGCCGCGGGTGGGACGCGACCCCGACGCCGCTGGCCAGGTACCTGACCTCCGTCGGACGGCCCATCCCTCCCGACGACCCGGACGCCGGCCCCATGGCGGAGGCGAACAGCTTGGTCAGCGCCGTCAAGCGCTGACCACCGTCACCGTCACTCTGCGGTGACGGCCAGCCCGAAGAGGTCGGCGGCGTTGTCGTGGAACACGCCGCGCAACCAGTCGTCGCCGACGCCGTTCACCTCGGTCAGCACGCGCATGGCTTCGAGATAGCCGTACGGGATGTTCGGAAAGTCGCTGCCGAACAGGATGCGGTCACCGAGAGCCAGCAGCCGTGGTCCGTCGGCAGGGGGGAACGGGTGTGATTCCTCGACGAACGGGGTGAACGCCATCGTCGTGTCCAACCTGACCTCGGGATACGCCTCGGCGAGATCGAAGAACTCGCCGTACTCCGGCATCCCCATGTGGGCCACGACGAGTCGCAGCCCAGGGTGGCGCGCCAACACCGTACGGATCGGGTCCGGTCCGGTGTGGGTGCCCGGCTGCGGGCCGGAGCCGCAGTGGATGACGACGGGAATCCGCGCCTCCGCGACCACGCCCCACACCGCGTCGAGCAGCGGGTCGGCGGGGTCGTAGTCGCCGACCTGGACGTGGGCCTTGAACACTCGAGTGCCGCCGTCGATCGCGGCGGTGACGTAGTCGACGGCCCCCGGTTCCGGGTAGAACGTCGCGGTGGCCAGGCAGTCCGGCGTATCCGACGCGAACTGGGCGGCCCACTGGTTCAGCCAGGCGGCCATCCCGGGTTTGTGGGGATAGACCAGCGAGGTGAAGGCGCGGACACCGAAACTGCGCAGGGTCCTGAGGCGGTCGGCCTCGTCGGTGCGGTAGGTGATTGGCCACGTCCGGCCGACGAGCGGTCCGGCGGCGTCGAAGTATTGCCACACCTTGTCCATCACGCGTTTTGGCATGAAGTGGGTGTGGACGTCGACGATCCCCGGTATCCCGAGCGGTTCCCAGATCGCACGTACTGCGGCTGATTCGTCCATCGTCCATAGGATGTCATCATGTGGAATCCCGACGTGTACCTGGCCTTCGCAGACCACCGAGGACGTCCGTTCTACGAGCTGCTGTCGCGGGTGCGTGCCGAATCCCCGCGCCGCGTCGTCGACCTCGGGTGCGGCCCGGGAAACCTGACGGTCACGCTGGCGGAGCGTTGGCCCGGCGCCGTCGTCGAGGCGGTCGACAGCTCGCAGGAGATGGTCGACGCGGCACGCGAACGCGGGCTCGATGCCGCCCTCGGCGACCTCGAGGCGTGGTCGCCGAAGCCCGACACCGACGTCGTGGTGAGCAACGCCGCGCTGCAGTGGGTGCCGTCGCATCGAGAACTGTTGCGCCGCTGGGCGGCCGAGCTGCCCGCCGGTGCGTGGATCGCGGTGCAGGTGCCAGGCAACTTCGACGCCCCGTCGCACGCTGCCGTCCGTGAGCTGGCCAGTAGCCCGCAGTGGTTGGATGTCCTGGGCGACATACCCTTTCGCGTCGGTAAGGTCGTCGACTCTGCCGTCGAGTACGCCGGGATGCTCACCGACGCCGGCTGCACGGTCGACACGTGGGAGACCACCTACGTGCACGAACTCACCGGCGAGCACCCGGTGCTGGACTGGATCACGGGCACGGCTCTCACCCCGGTGAAGAGCGCTCTCGGCGAAGAGGATTGGCAACGGTTCCGCAGCGAGCTGATCCCCATGCTCGACGAGAGCTATCCGGCCCGGCCCGACGGCCGCACCTTCTTCCCGTTCCGCCGGATCTTCGTGGTGGCCCAGGTGGGTGGGGGAAGTCGAAACTAGTTGCCGCGCTTGGAGTTGAGCACCTCGAGCACCTTGGCCACCATGTCGTCGACGTCGGCACCCGCGGTGTCGAGCACCAGGTCGGCGTCCTCCGGCGGTTCGTAGGGCGCGTCGACTCCGGTGAGGCCCTTGAGTTCGCCGGCCCGCGCCTTGGCGTAGAGGCCCTTGGGATCGCGCTTCTCGCACTCCTCGACCGAGGTGCAGAGGTAGACCTCGACGAACGGCAGCTTCGCCGCGTCGCTGAGGGCCCTGGCGATCTCGCGGTCCGATTTCAACGGCGACACCAGCGAGGCCAGCGCGACCACTCCGGCGTCGGCGAACAAACGGGTCAAATGGCCGACGCGCCTGATGTTCTCGGCACGGTCACCGGCCGAGAAGCCGAGGTCGTCGGACAACCCGTGCCGGATGTTGTCGCCGTCGAGAAGGTAGGCGACGTCGCCGGCCTCGACCAGTGCGCGTTCGACCGCGACGGCCAGCGTCGACTTGCCGGAGGCCGGCAGCCCGGTGAACCAGATGGTGGCACCGCGCTGTCCCGTCGCGCTCCAACGATGCGCGCGATCGAGAGCCGAGGGGTGCCAACGGATGTCGTTGCGGGTCTGAGATCCGGGCTTGACCTCGCGCGGCTCGATGATGGTGCCCGCGCCGATGGTGTCGTTGGACGTCTCGTCGATCAGGATGAAGGCGCCGCTGTCCCGATTGTCGGAATACGAGTCGGCGACCACCACCGAGCTGGTGCGCAGCGTCACTTCGCCGATGTCGTTGATGGACAACTCGACCGGGTTGTCGAGCTCGTCGAGCGTCTCGGGATCCAGCCGGGTGTGGATGGCCTGCACCGTCGCGCGGACCGTCTTGCTGGTCTGCTTCAGCGCCAACCTGTCGCCAGCTCGCAAGGGAGTCTCGGTGAACCAGCACACCGTCGCGTCCAGTTCGCGGGCCAGCACGGGCAGGGTGGCGTCGTCGGCGCCGCTGACGAATACGTCGCCGCGGCCCACGTCGATGTCGTCGGCCAGCTCGACCGAAACCGACAGGGGCGCAACGGCGGTCGTACGGTCGTCGTCCAGCGTGTCGACGGCGGTGACGGTCGAGCGCGTACCCGCGGGCAGCGACACGATCTCGTCGCCGACGCTGATCGTGCCTGCCGCCAACCGCCCGGTGTAGCGCCGTCGTTCGTCGGCGGTCGGTCGCGACACCCACTGAATCGGCAGCCTCAGTTTGGCGGCCTCTGGTTGCGGCGCAGACAGTTCGACGCCCTCGAGGTACTCGAGAAGCGTCGGTCCCGGGTACCAGGGGGTGTTCTCCGACCGGTGCACGACGTTGTCCCCGTGCTTGGCGGCTATCGGGATGACGGACAGCTCCGCGCCACCGAGGCGGGCGGCCATCTGCTGCAGTTCGCCAGCCACCTCGTCGAACCGGTTCTGGTCGAAGTCGACGAGGTCGATCTTGTTGACCGTCGCCACGAAGTGCTTGATGCCCAACAGCTTTGCGATCCTGGCGTGCCGTCGGGTCTGACGCAGCACCCCGGCGCGGGCGTCGACGAGCAGGATCGCGACGTGGGCGTTGGATGCACCGGTGAACATGTTGCGCGTGTAGCGCTCGTGGCCGGGGGTGTCGGCGAGGATGTAGCTGCGCGACTCGGTGGAGAAGAAGCGGTAGGCAACGTCGATCGTGATGCCCTGCTCGCGTTCGGCCCGCAGGCCGTCGGACAGCGCGGCCAGGTCGGCGATGCCCTCTTCGTCGGTGACGGCCTCTAGGTGGTCGAGCGGCAAGCTGTCGGTGTCGTGCATGAGCCGGCCGATCAGCGTGCTCTTGCCGTCGTCGACTGACCCTGCCGTGGCGATGCGAAGCAGTTGTCGGGTGGTCTGTCCCGTCATCGAAGTCATCAGAAATACCCCTCGCGCTTGCGGTCTTCCATGGCCGCCACCGACGTGCGGTCGTCGGCTCGGGTCTCACCGCGTTCGGACACTGTGGCCGCGGAGATCTCGGTGATGACGCCTGCGATGTCGGTGGCGTGGGAGCGGACGGCTCCGGTGATGGTGAGGTCGCCGACGGTGCGGTAGCGGACCCACTCGACCGCGGATGTCTCGTCGCCCTTGGGCTGAACGTACTTCGACACCGCGAGCAGGATGCCGTCCCTGGCCACGACCTCGCGTTGGTGCGCGAAGTAGATCGACGGAAGCTCGAGGTTCTCCAGTTCGATGTAGCGCCAGATGTCGAGTTCGGTCCAGTTGCTCAGGGGGAACACCCTGACCTGCTCGCCCTTCTTGATCCGGCCGTTGTACAGCGACCACGGCTCGGGCCGTTGGGCCCGCGGATCCCACTGCCCGAACTCGTCGCGGAAGCTCAGGATGCGTTCCTTGGCCCTGGCGCGTTCCTCGTCGCGGCGCGCTCCGCCGAAGGCGGCGTCGAAACCGCCCGCCTCGAGCGCGTCGAGCAGCGTGCGGGTCTGAAGGCGGTTGCGGGACCCAGCGGGTCCGCCGACCTCCTGCACGCGACCGCTGTCGATCGACTCCTGCACCGACCCGACGATCAGCTTGTGGCCGTGTTCGTTGAGGCGGCGGTCGCGAAACTCGATGACCTCGTCGAAGTTGTGCCCGGTGTCGACGTGCAGCACCGGAAACGGAAGTGGTGACGGCCGAAAGGCCTTCTCCGCCAACCGAAGGAGAACGATCGAGTCCTTGCCTGCCGAGAACAGCAGCACCGGCCGCTGCAACTCGGCGACCACTTCGCGGATGATGTGCACCGACTCGGCTTCGAGCAGTCGCAACTCCTCGACGCGGGTGTCGTCCTGCGTGTGAACGGTCATGTGGGCAGGCCCTCCCTCTCCGCATCCCTGCGATAGCGCTCGACCCAGTCGTCGGACCGCTGGTCGGCCTGGCGTTCGAGCACGGGCGCGGGGGCCAACCTCGGATCCAACCCCAACGCCTCGAGTACGGTACCGACGACCTCGGTGAGGTTGCGCCACAGGTGGGGATACGAAACGTCGATGGGGTTGACGTCCTCTTCGGCGAACCACGCCCGCCACGCATCCTCTTGGTCGCGCAGCATCGTCACGACGTGCGCAATGGCGCCCGCGTGGTACTCGGCCCGGGCATCGCGCACGGGGTCGGGCCGGCCCCGCCACACCCGGGTCTGCACGGCCCGCCAGAACGACACGGCCTGCGACACGACGTCCGGCCGGTAGACGTGAACGAGCACCGGATCGGAGCCGACGACGTCGCGGATCGCCGACAGCAGGCCGGTGCCCGATCGGTCCGCCAGCCCCTCGGCGCGCTGCATCAGCAGTGGCGTCTGGTTCCACATCAGCTTGCCGCCCCACACGCCGTTGGGAGTACGCCCGACGGTGCGGATGTAGTCACGCCAAATCTCCGGAGGCGCGAGATCCGGCTTGCCCTCGTCGAGCGGGTCGAGCAGACGCATGATCGACTCGTCGCCGGCGTCGGCGAACCATTCCCTCGGCTGCGGTGACTGGCTTGTCGTCGGCAAGTACTGAAAGAACTCCTGCGGCTCACCCGCGACGCCCGTCGCGCGCAGCGACTCGACCAGGAGGGTGCTGCCGCTGCGCTGCGAGGCGAGCACCAGATACGCGGTCGGGGACGGCATGCGCGTGAGCCTAACTGGAGAAAAATGGGGTTGCATATTCGCCCGCGACGACGCCATTCAACTCGTCACGAGCACAACTATTGCGGTGTGCGGACTTGATCCTCGATCCCGCGACCGTCTGCCAGCGCAGACCGGCTTGGCAACGGTATTCCCTTGACCCGCATATAGGTTTCGGTATACCTGGCGGAGATGCGGGTGCCGGCGAACTCGGACGGAATGACGTCGTTGGTCTTCTCGCGCCAGTCGTTAAGCAGCATGGACATTTCGTTGGCGACGGTCTCGGACTCGCTGGTCACCACCTCGGTCAGCAGGTTGATCCGCTCGGTGGGATCGGTGCGCAGGTCGTAGAGCTCACGACTGGGTCGCGGTGCTGAACTCAACGGCGCCACCGCCTTGCCCGGCGCGCTCTCCTCGATGTCCATCGGCAGATCGAGCAGCGGCCGTGTCGCGTAGTTCTCGATGTAGCTGAAGTCGGTCGTTCTGATCGCGCGGATCGGATCGAAGGAATCGTGATAGGTCTTCGTCGTGTAGACCGCTGATCTCACCGGCCCAGGGCGCACTGGTGCTGAGCCCTCGACTCCGTCGAGCAGATTCGCGGCGTGCGACAGCCCGTCCACGTCGTCGGGCGTCGGAAGCCCGAGCAACCCGAGCAGGGTCGGTAGCAGGTCCACTCCGCTGAAGAGGTCGTCGTACACCCGGCCGGACGTGCCGTACCGCGTCGGCGGCCGGATGATGGTCGCGATGCCTGTGCCCGCGTCGTAGAGCGTCGACTTGGCACGGGGGAGGGCTGGACCGTGATCGGTGAGGAACACCACCCACGTCGTGGCGTCCAGACCTGTCTCGGCCAGGGTGTCGAGCAGTTGGCCCACTGCGGCGTCGGCGACGGTGATCGAGCCGTAGAAGTCGGCGAGGTCCTCCCGCACGTCGGGAAGGTCGGGCAGGTAGTCGGGCAATTCCACGACGTCGGCGTCGGCGGGCTCGTACCGTTCCCGCGGGTAGGGCCGGTGCGTTTCGAAGAAGCCCGCGGTCAACAGGAATGGCGTCGTGGGCGGGTGCTTGAGCCAAGTGGTCGCCTTCTCGACGACGTATTCACAGTAGGAGTTCGAGACGTCGTACTCGTCGAACCCGAGCCGGGCCGGAAACGACGTCTCGTGCTGCATGCCGAATAGTGCCGTGTACCAACCGGACTCGCCCAAGATCTGGGGAAGTGTGCGGACCCCAGCGCGGTACTCCCAGCCGTGGTGCGCGAGTCCGACCAGCCCGTTGCTCTGCGGGTAGCGGCCAGTGAACAGCGAGCCTCGCGACGGTGAGCACAGGGGTGCGGTGGCGTGCGAGCGGGTGAAGAGGATCCCTTCGGCGGCCAGTTGGTCCAGCCGAGGGCTGGACACGTCGTCGTGGCCGTAGACGCCGAGATATCTTCCGAGGTCGTGCCAATGCACGAAGAGCACGTTGTCCGTCATCGTTGATACACCGAACAGGTTCGACGGTGATTCGGCAACTGTTCGGCTCGCGCCGTCTGAATGGGTCGTGTCCGGAGTCATCGGAATCCTGGCCAAAGCGACGAATCGAATGCCGATCGTGTGCTGTGATGAACCGATGGCAGCAAACTCGTCTCGGGTGGTTCGGTCCGCCGTCGTCGCCGCGATCGCGGGGTTGGCGGCGATGGGTGCGACTGCTCTGGCAAACGCCGAGCCCACCGATCCGAATGACCCCGCTTGCGCGACACAGCCGTGGGCCTTCGCGTGCCAGGGCGGAATGTACGACACTCCGCCGCCGATGCCGCCCTCCCCGCCGCCGATGCCCCCGCCGATGGGCAGCGGTCTACCGGGAAGCTCGATGCCGGACGGCGCACCCTACGAAGGAGGATCGCCCGCGGGCGGCATGCCTGGAATGGCGGGCGGAATTCCCGGCATGCCGGGGTCGATCTGACGCGCGCCCAACGCCTTTGAGCGCGACTGGGGAGCCTCGGCTCGGCCGTCAATCGCGCTGGCGCGCCAGCTTCAACGTCGCGTCGACGCCCGCAGCCAAGGCGCACAGTGCAGCGATGACGGCGAGCGACGTGGACCACCATGGCTGTTCGGTGGACAGGGAGACGCCGGCCGAGAAACCGAGAAGCATTGCCGCGATCAGCCAACAGATCACCCGGGTCGTGCTTGTCATCCCAGTCGTCCTCCTCGTCGTCGCCTGCCTCCTCAGTGAAACACGCCCGCCTACGGCCCCGGTCCGACGAGGAGTCGTTCGGGGTGGTGGAGGTAGTTCAGTCGGGCTTGGCCGACGTCGATGGCCGGTGGCGGTATCCATTGGACGCCGTCGGGGCCGACGGTGACGGTCCAGCCTTCTTCGGCGAGGCGGTTGTCCCCACCGCAGGCGAAGACCACTTCGTCGATGTTGGTTTGACCGTTCTTGGCCCAGCCGTTGGTGTGATGCACCTGCGCCCCATACCCAGGGACGGTGCAGCCGGGTTTGGTGCACCCACGATCGCGGGCGTGGAGCACGATCCGCTGTCCCACCGACGCCAACCTCTTCGACCTACCGAGGTAGAGCGCTTGGTTGGTGTGCTTGTCGAACACCGCCAGATAGTGATGCGCGTGCGAGGCCATCCGGATCACATCCGCCATGGGGATCAGGCTGCCGCCACCGGTGACGCCGCTGCCGCGGGCAGCTTCCAAATCTTGCAGCGTGGTGGTGACGATGACCGTCACCGGCAAACCGTTGTGCTGCCCCAACTCACCGGAGGCCAGGGCGGACCGTCCGATCGCGATGAACGCGTCGTGGTTGCGCTGCCCGAGACTGCGGGTGTCGGAGTCGATCTGCTCCTGCGACGGTGTGCCGGAGGTTCGCGGTTCGTGGTCCTCCGGGTTGCACATTCCCGGCGCGGCGTATTTGGCGAGGATCGGTTCGATGACCGCCCGCGCTTCGGGATCCAGCAGTCCGGTGATGCGGCTCATCCCGTCGGCCTGCTGCGGACCGATTGTCATCGACCGCTTCCGGGCCCGGTCCCGGTCGTCGGGTTCGGGACCGTCCTGGTCGATCGCGGCAGCCAACTTCTCCGCAGCCTTGCGCACCTCCTCAGGCCCGGTGCTGGACCCGACGACCACCAACGTCTTCTCCGACAGCTCCCGCACCTCCGGGTCCACCCGGGCGGGCAGCTTGTCCAGAAACGACCGGATCTCCGCCACGTGCTCCGGACCAATCGACCCGTTGCCCTGTGCCGTCGCGGTGGGCGCCAGCAGCGGCTCCAAGGGCTCCCCGTTGAGCGCGGTCCGGGGTCCCAGCTCCTTGGCCTCGGCCAACCGGCGCTTGGCTTCCCTGCCCGAAATCCGCAACCGCTGCACCAACACGCTTTTCAGTGACTTGGCGCCCAACTCCACCGCGGAGGCTTCGCGTTGCAGCCGGGCGATCACCTGATGCCCGATCGTGGGCAGCTGCCAGGACGTTGTTTCCAGTTCGCTCAACAACTCGAGTAGTTCGAGGTGGGTGAACTGATCACAATTCAGGTCGACGAGCTCGGCGACCGCAGCACGGATCCCCGCCACTGCTGCGGTGACCCGATCCGAACTCATACCCGAACACTAGTGCGACCCACCGACAGAAAATTCGAGCTGAAACCAAAGGGACACAAAGGAACTCAGTTCAACTCGCCTGTGGATGACTTCGGCACGTCGCCGAATTTTCAGGTATAGGGCAGGCTGCTAGGCGTGAGCGATTCCTTCGGCCGACCGTGCCCCTGTGGCAGTGGCGTCGTGTACGAGACGTGCTGCCAGCCGCTGCATCACGGCGAGCGGCAGCCCGCCACGGCCGAAGAGCTGATGCGGTCGAGGTACTCCGCCTATGCCACGGGAAACGCCGACTACGTGTTTCGCACGTGGCATCCGCGAACGCGGCCCGCCGATCTGACCGTCGACGCCGACATCGGCTGGACCGGTCTCACCGTGACCGACGTCGTCGCAGGAGGCGACGGCGACGACACCGGCGAGGTCGAATTCACGGCCTCGTACGCCGGGGGAGAAATGCACGAGCGCAGTCGCTTCGAGCGGCGCGGCGGTCGCTGGGTGTACGTCGACGGCGACTAGTCAGATCGCCATGCGCCGGTCGACGGTGCCCTGCCATGCCTCGGCGGCGTCGGCCAGCGGCATGCCGAGCGCGGTGCAGAGTCCGATCACGGTGCCGAAGCTGGGGCTGGGGATGCGACCGACCTCGATCTTGCGCAGCGTCTCGGGGGAGATGCCGGCGGCGCGGGCGATCGCCTCGGGGTCGCGACCCGCCCGGGCGGTTCGGATGAGCGCGCCGAGGCGTTGACCGGCGGCGACTTGCTCCGGGCTAAGCGGTACGCGAACCATGTGGGCCAGCATAGCCGGTATTCATATACCGCTACTGCTACCGTGGGCCGGTATAACAATACCGACGCCACTAGGGGGCCGACCGTGATCGAACTGAAGTCCGCCGTTGAGATCGACAAGATGGCAGTCACGGGGGAGTTCGTCGCGCAGGTACTGGCCACACTGTCGGACGAGGCCCGGCCAGGGGTGAATCTGATGCAGCTCGAACTGCATGCGCGCCAGTTGGTCGCCGATCGCGGCGCGACGTCCTGCTACTGGGACTACGCCCCGTCGTTTGGGCGTGGACCGTTCCGCAACGTCATCTGCCTGTCGGTGAACGACGCTGTGCTGCACGGCAAGCCGCACCAACACGTGCTGCGGGCTGGCGACGTGCTGAGCCTCGACTTCGCGGTGTCGATCGACGGCTGGGTCGCCGACTCCGCGGTCACGGTCATCGTCGGCGACGGCGACGACGAGGACCGCGCGCTCGTCGACTCGACGCGACGAGCCCTCGCCGCCGGCGTCGCGGCGGCCGTTCCTGGCGGTCGGCTCGGTGACGTCTCGGCCGCCATCGGCGAGGTCGCCGCCGACGCCGGGTACCGCGTCAACCTCGAGTTCGGTGGGCACGGCTTGGGTCGGACGATGCACGAGGATCCCCACGTCCCCAACAGCGGACGGCGGGGGCGCGGAATGTTGTTGCGGCCGGGGTTGACCCTCGCGCTCGAACCCTGGTGGAGCCGCGGCAGCGACCGGCTGACGATCGACGCGGACGGCTGGACGCTTCGTTCCGCCGACGGTTCGAACACGGCCCACTCGGAGCACACCATCGCGATCACCGAGCACGGCCCCCGCATCCTGACTCAGTGCGACGGCACTCCACAGACGGAGTAGACGAACTTTGAGGGCACGTCGAATGTGAAGGTGCGCTCCGGTATTCGCATCAGAAGGTCGGCAGGCAGGGGCTCCTTGTAGTGCAGTTTGAGCGAGCCGGAGAAGCCGGGGTTGACGACGGAGATGTCGGGGACGTGCAGCGTCAACCCGGACTCGTCGAGCGTGCCGTGGACCATGGTTCCCGGCGGGGCGTTCCATCGGTGGTCGACCGAGCGGCCCGCCTTCTTGGGGACCGTCGACAGCGTGCCGAGCACCCGTTGGCTGGTAAGCGCCAGCGCGCCGACGTAGCTGCTGATGTTGCCCTTCGCCACCTTGCCGGGGATGTTGCCGGAGAAGCGGTATGTCACCGGGACGAACTCGGCAAGGTGAAGCACGCCCTCGGATTCGACCTGGGCGCGCATGTCGTCGGGCAGTTTGCCGATGCCAAGCATCTTGCGCAAGAAGACGGCCATGGTCGGAGAATATCGACCATGGCCGTCCCGTCGTGCGAATACCTACGTTTGTGCGGGGAGTACGTTCTCGCCGGACTTGTCGGTCGACAGGCACAGTGAGCAGATGTAGCCCTCGACGCTGGCGGACTTGATCATGTCTGGCCGCTCGTAATCGTGATGGCAGACATGGCATTTGAGGTGCGCGTCCGACGGGTTGCCATGCTCGTCGAGCATCGGCAGGTCGATTCCGTCGTCCGTGCGGCGCAGGTAGTACTTGCCCTTGGTCGCCAGGGCGATGACGGGCGGCAGCACCAGTCCCAGGACGATCGCGACCAGCGGTGAGTACGGCCGGATGGCCTCGCCAAGACCGCCGAAGAAGGCGAGCACCGACAGCCCTGCCGCAGCCAGCATCGAGCCGAAGCCGACGGGGTTGAAGTCGTAGAGCATCCCGCGTCGGAATTCCGGTTGCATCGGCGAGAGCTTCAGCAGGAACTTGTTGAAGACGATGTCGGAGGCGACCACGACGACCCACGCGATACCGCAGTTGGCGTAGAAGCCGAGGATCGTGTTGAGGAAGTCGAACATGTTGGCTTCCATCAGCACCAAGGCGATCAGCAGGTTGAAGGCCAGGAACACCAGGCGACCCGGGTAGGTCTTGGTGACCCGGGTGAACGAGTTGGTCCACGCCAGCGAGCCGGAGTAGGCGTTGGTGACGTTGATCTTCACCTGGCTGATGACGACGAGCACCACGGCCAGCGTCATGGCGAGCCACGGGGGCAGGAAGTTCTGGTAGATCTCCAGGAACTGGTGCACCGGCTGGTTGGCGATGCCCGTGGAGTCCGCGACGTTGGCGATCAGGTACACCGCGAGGAACAGCCCGACGATCTGCTTGATGGCGCCGAAGATGACCCAACCGGGTCCGGCGAGGAACATCCAGGTCCACCAGCTGCGCCGGTTCTCCGGGGTTTTGGCGGGCATGAAGCGCAGGTAGTCGTTCTGCTCGGCAATCTGCGCGATGAGCGACAGGCAGACGCCCGCGGCCAGCAGGGTGGAGCCGAGGTCGAAGCCCTCGACGCCGTTCTCGCCCTGGTAGGCGAAGAACTGGCCGACCGACTCGGGATGGCTGACCACCAGGTAGACGAACGGCGCGACCATCAGGACCAGCCACAACGGCGTCGTCCACACCTGCAGTGTGGAGAGCACCTTCATGCCGTAGATGACGAGCGGGAAGATGATGAACGTCGACGCCGCATAGCCGATCCACAGTGGGATGCCGAGGCCCAGTTGCAGCCCCTGGGCCATGATCGAGCCCTCGAGGGCGAAGAAGATGAAGGTGAACGTCGCGAAGATGACGTTGGTGACCACCGAGCCGTAGTAGCCGAAGCCGCTGCCGCGGGTGACCAGGTCGAGGTCGATGTTGTAGCGCGCCGAGTAGTAGGCGACGGGAAAGCCGGTCAGCATGACCACGACGGCGAAGATGAGGATTCCCCACAACGCGTTGGTGGTGCCGTAGGCGATGCCGATGTTGGCGCCGATGGCGAAGTCGGCGAGGTAGGCGATGCCGCCGAGTGCCGAGATGCCCACCACCCGCGTCGACCACTTTCGGTAGCTGCGTGGGGCGAACCGCAGCGTGTAGTCCTCCAAGGTCTCCTTGGTGGCCGTCATCTGGTCTAAGCCTGCGTCGAGGTCTGCCGCGACGGGGGCGTCAGCCTCGTTGTTGAGCTCTTGGGTCATGGTTAGCAAAGCTAAAACCACGTTGTTTCGGGGGTGTGACGCCTGTGTTCCCACCAAGATTCCCGCCGAGAACTGAAAGGGCCCGCACTGCCGTCAAGAGTCGGGGTTGTGACGGCAGTGCGGGCTCTGCTGACTACATCGGTGCGGTAGTGAAGGGTGTTACACGTGATGCGGAATCAATTTCCGGCGAGGCGCTGGTGGCTCGCCGGGTTCTGCTGTGCCGTGTACGCAGCGATGTGGATCGGTTGGGTCCAGGGCTGGAATTGGCTGGTCGCGGCCGACACGTCGACGTTGGAGATCGGTCGACGCCTCGGCGAGGAGCACCACGCCTGGGCGACGTTCTGGCACGTGTGGTGCACGGTGTTCTCCCCGGTGGCGTTTCGCATCGTGACCGTCGGCCTGATCGTCCACGCGTTCGTGACGCGTCGGGTTCGCACCGCGGTGTTCCTCATCGTCTGCGTCGAAACGTCCGCGCTGCTGACCGAGGTGCTCAAACGCCTTGCCGACCGGCCCCGCCCGGAAACCGCCATGGTCGACGCACTCTCGACGTCGTTTCCGTCCGGCCACGCCCTCGGCACGATGGCCGCGGTCCTGGCGCTTGCGGCGGTCTACCTCTCGGGCGTGCGACGGAGCCTTCGGCCATGGCTGGTGGGGGCCGGGGTCGTGGTCGTCCTGACCGTCGGGATCGGCCGGGTCGCGCTCAACGTCCACCACTTGTCCGACGTCGTCGCCGGGTGGGCGATGGGATACGTGTACTTCGTAGTGTGTCTGCTGATCCTGCGCGGGGTCAGGGAAGCGGACGAAAGACCGGCAGCGCCCGATAGCGGACGGTGAAGGTCGCCTCCTCCAGCTCGTCGGCGAGTTCGCCGTCGTGGGCCAGCAGGGTGGGGCCGTCGACCGCTCGGAAGCTGAACTCGGGCACGCGCAGTTCGTGGTACAGCGGGCTGCGGACGAGGCGTCCGAGTGCCAGCGACGTCAGGATGCGCATCTTGCTGAACCGCTTCTCGGTCTCCAGGATGCGCACGTCCATCAGGCCGTCGTCCATCCGCAGTCGGCGGGCGGGGGCGAAGCCCGACGGCAGGTAGGACGAGTTGCCGAGGAAGAACAGCGACGTCTGCAGGGTCTTGTTGTCGTACTGGATGCGTACCGGCTCGCCTCGGCGCAGCGTGTGGAACATCGCGTAGACGCCGGCCAGCGGCTTGCCGATCTTGTGTTCCAGCTTCTCCCGCTTCTGGACGAAGGTGGGGTAGGCGCCGATGCTGGCGGTGTTGATGACGGTACCGGTCTCGTTGAGACGCAGGACGTCGACGCACGCCACGCTGCCCTCGCGGATCGACTCGACGGTCTTGGCGACGGTGTCGCAGCCGATGTCCTTTGCGAAGTGGTTGAACGTGCCGCCGGGGAAGACCGCCAGTGGGCGTCCGGTGGCCAGGGCCACTGCTGCCGCGCAGGCCACGGTGCCGTCGCCGCCGCCGACGGCGAGCACCTCGGCCCGGTCGGCGGCCGAGCGCATGATCGCCTCGACGTCGTCGTCCTTCTCCAGTTCGACGATCTCCATCTTGGGCAGTGCTTCCCGCGCCTGGTCGATGACCCGTGCCCCCGTCCCGCTGCCAGAGGCGGGATTGATGACGAGGACCACGCCCGCCCCGTCGGGGCGCTTCAAGGTCGGCACCCGCAGCGGGTCGGCGGCCGGGACGCGTGCCTCGACGATCGGCGGGACGATCCGGGCGCCCGCGACCGCCACCGCGGCGCCGAGACCGAACCCGGCAAGCACGTCACCGGGGTAGTGCGCACCCGTGGCGACGCGGGAGATGCCGACCATTCCCGCGAGCAGGGCCAGGCCGAGGCCGACGGGCGCGCTCTCCAGGCCGACGCCGACGGCGAACGCCGCCGCGCTGGCGGAGTGACCCGACGGCAGTGAGTTGGAGGTGGGCATCCGGCGGGACCGCCGCAGCACCGGGACGGACGCCCATTCCGGGCGCGCCCGTTTCCAGACCCGCTTGGCGATCTGGTTGGCGACGAGGCTGGTGACGGCGAGGGACGCCACGCCGCGGCCCGCGCCGCGCTGCACCGAGGGATGTTTGGTGGCCATCAACGCGGCCGCGATGGCGAACCACAACTTGGAGTGGTCGGCGGCCGCGGTCAGCTTGGGCATGAACCCGTCGAGCAGGGGGCTCGGCGACTCCGCGATGGCCTCGAAGATCTCGCGGTCCAGAGTGCCGAGGCCCGCGCCGATCTGGCGGACACCGCGGTGTCGGATGCCACGTCTTCCAAGGAGCTCCATGTCACCCAACTTAGCCGGGTCGCGAAAGCGCTTTGGGGACAACTCATCTCTCGGCCCGACGATCGTTGCTAAACCTTTACTTGACCTCGAGTGCCTGGTGTGTTGACGTTGAGCCCGTGCGCCGACTGCTGATTTCGCTGTGCGCGTTGGTCGTCGGACTCGTCGTGGCGCCGTCGGCCCACGCCGAGCTGGTGCCGTGGTTCGCCCCCAGCGTCGGCAACGCGACCCAGGTGATTTCCGTTGTGGGCGTTGGCGGCTCGAACGCCAAGGTCGACGTGTACGAACGCACTGCCACCGGCTGGCAGGCCGTCGCCGCGGGAATCCCCGCGCACGTCGGCGAGAAGGGCATGGCTCCCGAGACGCACGACGGCCAGATGCTCACGCCGATGGGCATCTTCACCCTCGACTTCGCGTTCGGCACCGCCCCCAACCCCGGCGGCGGACTGCAGTACGTGCAGGTCGGTCCCGATCACTGGTGGGACGGCGACATGAAGAGCGCCACCTACAACACGATGCAGGTCTGCAAGAAGGCTCAGTGCCCGTTCGACACGAACCCGAGCAGCGGAACCGAGAACCTGCAGATACCGCAGTACGAACACGCCGTCGTGATGGGCGTCAACAAGCAACGCGTTCCGGGAAACGGCGGCGCGTTCTTCCTTCACTCCAGCGACGGCGGACCCACGGCGGGCTGCGTCAGCATCGACGACGACACGTTGGTGGGAATCATGAAGTGGTTGCGCCCCGGGGCGCTGATCGCCGTCAGCAAGTGATCAAAGAGCTATCGCGCGACCGGCTTTCACGTTGAACTCGAGCGCCTTGGTCGAGAACGACGCATCGTAGGTGCGGTCGTAACCGGTGACGCTGATCTTCCAGCCGTCGGCGGTCCGCCGGTAGCGGTCGCGGTAGAAACCCGCGCCGATCAGCATGAAGTCGAACTTCGGGACGATCACCTTGTCCTGCAGGTACCAGATGGCGGTCGCTTCGTCGCCGTCGACGTCGATCTCGGGGTGCGTGACGCGGTGGTCGGTGATGACGTCGGCGGGCATCGAGGTGCGCATGAACTCGACGAGGGTGGCCCGGTCGGTGAAGTGGTGCGTCTCGCCGAGTGATTCGCCGTAGTCGCCGATCACGTCCTCGGTGAGGGTGTCGGCGAACTCGTCCCAGTGCTTGGTGTCGAGCGCGCGCAGATACCGGTACTTGACCCGCTGAATGTCTTCGATGTCACCCATCTGGACATTGCAACACAGCGATGGGCTGCGCGGCAGCCCTGCCCCCGGGTTCGGTTGACGGGACCGTCAAAACGGAGCGCCGGCGCCGGGGAGGCCCTGACCACCGTCGACGGCGAGGAATCAATGGCAAAGCGACTCCGCGGAGCGCCAAAGATTAGCTGGCAGAACGCTGTTCGTGACGGCCGGTGCGGAGTGTCTGTCACACCCACGTCGCATGGCGGGTTATCGTGGTCGGCGTCATGAGCGATCCGTTGGGGTTGTCGATCGGGACGACCAACCTGGTCGCGGCGCGCGTCGGCAATCAACCCGTCACGCGGCGTTCCACACTGCCGCGGGCCGGGCAGGTGCTGAGCGGATTCGTCGAACGCGTCGGAGACCCGGTGCCGCTGGTCGGCGAGGACGGCACGTCCTACCGCGCGGACCTGCTGATGGTCGAGGCGCTCGACGCCATGGTGGTCGAAGCCGGCAGCGACCAGTCGTCCCAGATCGCCGTTGCGGTACCCGCGCACTGGAACGGCGCCACCCTTCGATCGCTTCGGGACGCCATGCGCACCACGCCGAGCCTGGCGCCGAACGGCGTGCCGGTGCGGCTGGTCTCGGACGCGGTGGCGGCGCTGACGGCGCTGGCGGCCAACCCCGGCCTCCCCGTTCGAGGAGTGGTGGCGCTGCTGGACTTCGGCGGTGGTGGCACCAGCATCACGCTCGCCGACGCGACGGCGTCGTTCGAGCCGATCGAGACGACGAGGGTGGCCGAGTTCTCCGGCGACCAGATCGACCAGGCGCTGCTCGCCCACGTACTCGACGGCGTTGTGAACGACGTCGACCCCGCGGGCACCGCCTCCGTCGGATCGCTTGGCGCACTGCGCGAGGAGTGCAGGCTTGCCAAGGAGCAACTGTCCGAGGCGGAGGCCGCGGACATTCCCGTCGAGCTGCCCGGTCATCGCACGACGGTGCGGGTGACGCGAGACCAGCTCGACGCGCTCATCGAGACGCCCCTTGCGGCGGTGCTGGCTGAGCTCGAGGAATCGTTGCAGCGCAACAGGATTCCACCAGACGACCTGTCGGCCGTCGTCGCAGTCGGCGGCGGAGCGTCCATCCCTCTGGTGGGCCAGCGGTTGGCCGATGGCCACCTGAAGTCGTTCGTCACGACGCCACATCCGGCGCTCGACGCCGCGGTCGGTGCGGCGATCTTCGCGGCCTACGGAGCCGACGCCGACGCCCAAACCGGAATGGCGCCAAGCCCGTTGATCACGGGGGCGTGGCCCGTGAAACCCCCTGCTGCGCCGGACTCGTCGACGTTCCGGGCGCTCGCTTGGTCCCAGGACGACGAGACCGTCGGTGACCCGACCCCGTACACCGGCGAAGATCCCTACGCCGATCCGTACGCGGACTCCGGCACGACGCGCGTCGTCGCGCAGTACCACCCGAGGCACGACGACGAACCACGCTCGTGGCTGCGCCTGCCCCAGCTGCTCGTCGGCGTCGCGGCCGTGGTGGCGCTGGTCGCGGTGGGTGGCGTTGCAATCGCACTGACCAGCGCGACCGACGAGACCCGCCCCACGCCGACCACCGCGCCCGTGACGGCGACGTCACCGCCGGCGCCGCCGCCGACGAGCATCGAACCGCCGCCCCCGCCACCCTCGACCGAGGCGCCGGCCCAGAACGTCCTGACCGTGACCAGTCAGCCGCCGCCACCTCCGCCGCCTCCGTCGACCGAGACCGTCACCGTGGAGCGCCCCGTCACCACCACGACGACGCAACCGACCACGACTACGACGACGACGACCACCACTACGACGACGACGACCACGACGCCCCCGACGACGACGACGACAACGACAACGACCACGACGTCGACCGCGCCGACCATGACGACGAGTTACATCACCGTGCCCTTCGTACCGGTGCCGATCCCGATCCAGGTTCCCGCCAGCCCAGCGCCGACGCAGCCCGCGCCGTACGCGCCAAATCCCTATGCACCCAACCCGTACGCGCCGTACGCACCGCCGGTGTATCAGCAGCCCCCGCAGCTCCCGTACTGATTCCTGTGAGCCCGAAAGGGCGCGAAGGAACGTCACAGTGGTGTTCCAGGTTTCCTGGGGGTGAGCAGTTCACCATCTGTCCATGACCGAGAAGAGATTGCAGACCGACGGTTTGCGCGTGAAAGTGCTTGGAGTGGCGGGAGCCGCCGCATTCGTCACACTGGGGGTCCTCAGCCTCGGCTACGGCCACCCCGCCACCAGTGGCGTCGACCTGGCGGGTTCGGGTGACGCACCCGCCAACACCACCTTCGTCCAGCCGACCGACAACGCCATGACGATGGGCGCCACCGCGACGTGGACCACCCCCACGTCAGTGGAGCCGATCCTCAAGGCCGTTCCGAAGGGAGCGTCTTGACATGCGAAGACTAGCGAGCAGTGTGGTTTTGGCGGCGTCGGCCCTGGTGTGCCTCGGTGCCGGTGTCGCGCAGGCTGATTCGACGCCAAGCGTCGTGGGACAGAAGTACAGCGACGCCGAGTCGGCGATCAGCGGCGCGGGCCTCAAGCCCGTGGTCTCCACCACGGTGGGCGATCAGAAGGCGTGGCCGGACTGCATGGTGACCAACACCGTCGCCAGGACCGTGCCTGCCCCGGAGAACAGCGGCGGATCGGCAACGAACCAGCTACTCGTCTCGCTGAACTGCGACGACGGCGAAGCGTCGTCGAAGGCGCCGGGATTCTCGGCCGCTAGCGCCGAGGGCAAGGCGGCCAAGGCAGCCGCCGAAGCGGCGGCGTCCTCGGCCGCCCCCGCACCGCCGAAGTAGTTCGAATCTAGCTTTGCCCGACCAGGTTTCGTGGGTGGTGGCAGGCCGCCACGTGATCCGCCTCCAGTTCCTCGAGTCGAGGATCGTCCGTGGTGCAGACCTCCGTCGCCCACGGGCAGCGTGTGTGAAAGTGGCAGCCCGACGGCGGATCGATGGGGCTGGGCACGTCGCCCTCGAGGACCAGCCGTTCGCGTGAGATGTTGAGCTTGGGATCGGGAATCGGCACCGCCGAGAGCAACGCATTCGAGTAGGGATGCAGCGGGTGGTCGTAAAGCTTTCCGGCAGGGGCGCTTTCGACGATCCGGCCGAGGTACATCACGGCGACCCGATCCGAGACGTGCCGCACCACCCCGAGGTCGTGCGCGACGAAGAGGTACGACAGGCCCAACTCCGTCTGAAGATCCTTGAGCAGGTTCACGATCTGGGCCTGCACCGAGACGTCCAGGGCGGAGACGGGTTCGTCGGCGATGATCAGCTTCGGCTTGAGCGCGAGAGCACGGGCAATGCCGATCCGCTGTCGCTGACCGCCGCTGAACTCGTGCGGGTAGCGGCTGGCGTGCTCGGCGCTGAGGCCGACGCGGTCGAGCAGGTCCTGCACCCGCTTGTTCACGTCGCGGCCGTTGGCCAGCCCATGCAGCTCCATGGGTTCGCCGATGATTTGCCCGACGCGTTTGCGGGGGTTCAGCGAGGCGTAGGGATCCTGGAAGATCATCTGCATCTGACGCCGCACCGGACGCAGGCTGCGCCGGGACCGGCCCACCAACTCCTCGCCGAGGAACTTGACCGAACCCGACGTCGGTGCGGTCAATTGCAGGATGGTCCGGCTGAGAGTCGACTTGCCGCAGCCGGATTCACCCACCAGGCCAAGGGTCTCGCCCTCGTTGATGGTGAGGCTGACCCCGTCGACCGCCTTGACGTGAGCCACCACGCGGTCGACGACCACGCCGGACTTCACGGGGAAGTGCTTGACCAGGTCGGTTACCTCGAGCAGGGGTTCACCAGTCATGACGCCACGTCCTTTCGCAGGCCGATGTGGCCGTCGACGTCGCGCAGTCTGCGCTTGTCGGCCGGGTCGAGCCAGCAGCGGTCACCGCGCAATGGTGGCGGCTCCGAGCACTTGTCGAACTCGTGCGGGCAGCGTGCTGCGAAGCGGCAGCCCGTCGGCGGATTCAGAAGCGACGGTGGTGATCCCGCGATTTGAGCCAGCCGGATCGGCCGCGGTTGGTCGAGTCGGGCGAGCGAACCGAGAAGTCCCCACGTATACGGGTGCTGCGGATCGTAGAAGAGGTCGTCGAGCGTCGCGTCCTCGACGATCTGGCCCGCGTACATCACGGCGACCCGGTCGGCGACCTCGGCGACGACGCCGAGATCGTGGGTGATCAGGACGACGGCGAGGCCGCGTTCCCGGTTGAGCTTGTCGAGCAGTCGCAGGATCTGCGCCTGCACGGTGACGTCGAGCGCGGTGGTCGGTTCGTCGGCGATCAGCACGTCGGGATCCAGCGCCAGGGCCATCGCAATCATGACCCGCTGTCGCATGCCACCGGAGAACTCATGGGGGTAATCGTGCACGCGCCGTTCGGGATTGGGGATGCCGACTGACCGCAAGAGGTCTACTGCGCTGTCCCGAGCCTCCTTCTTGGACACCTTCTTGTGCGCCCGGATCATCTCCACGATCTGTTCGCCGACCCGGTAGACCGGATTCAGCGACGTCATCGGATCCTGGAAGATCATCGCGATGCGCTTGCCTCGCACCTCGCGCAGCGCCTCGTCGTCCAGCTGGGTCAAATCACGGCCGTCGAACTCGACCGAACCGGTGATCGACGCGTTGGGGGCGCGGGTCAGACCGAGGATGGTCTGGGCCGTCACGCTCTTGCCGGAGCCGGATTCACCGACGATGGCGAGGATTTCACCCTTGTCGATCGAGAACGAGACGCCTTCGACCGCCCGCACCACGCCGCCGTCGGTGGCGAAGCTGACGGTGAGGTCCTTCACGGAAAGGATCATGCTGGGGCCGCCTCGCCGAGTCGGATGCGTGGATCTAGGAATGCGTACAGGACGTCGACCACGGTGTTGAACAGCACGATGAAGAATGCGCCGAACATGGTGACGCCCATCAGCGGTGGAAGGTCGAGGCTGCCGATGGCCTGGCCCGCGTAGAGCCCGACGCCGTTGATGTTGAACACGGTTTCGGTGAGGATCGCGCCGCCACCCACGACCGCGCCGAAGTCCAACCCGAACAACGTGATGATCGGGATCATCGAGTTGCGCAGCACGTGCTTGATGCGGATCTGACGTTCGCTGATGCCCTTGGCGCGCGCCGTGCGGACGTAGTCCTCGTTCATCACGTCGAGCATGTTGGATCGCAGGACGCGACTGTAGAAGCCGACGAACAGCACCGCGAGCGTAATCCAGGGCAACACCAGGTGGTATGCCCACTGGCCGGGGTTCTTGGTCAGTGGAACGTAGCTGCTGGTCGGGAAGATCTGGGCCTTGAAGCTCAAGTAGTACAACAGGATTGCCGCGAGCCAGAAGACCGGCACCGAGATGCCGACCAACGCCAGGATCGTCAGTGTCCGGTCGGTGAACTTGCCGGCGTGCACGGCACTGAGGTAGCCGAACACGACGGCGAGTGCCATCCAGAGCACCGCTGCACCGATGCACAGCGACAGCGTGGCGGGCAGGCCCTTCCAGATCTGCTCGCCGACGTTCTGCGAGCTGGCATACGAGGTGAGCGTGCCCGTGAAGATCCGCTTCATCATCGTCAGGTACTGCGTGACGATCGACTGGTCGAGACCGAGATCTGCCCTGACGCGGGCAATCAGCGCGGGGTTGGCGTTCTTGCCCGCAATGCGCTGCGCGGGATCGGAGTTGGGGATGACGTTGAAGATCAGAAAGACGATCACCGAGATCGCGAAGAGGACGGCAGCCATCCCGATAAGTCGCCTGACGGCGAATCTCAACATTGGTTAGTGCTCCAGTCGGATCTTGGCCCGCGGGTCCAGCGCGTCACGCAGACCGTCGCCGAACACGTTGAGCGACAACACCGTCAACACGATCATCGCGCCAGGCACGATCGTGAGATGTGGTGCGGTGTAAATGTTCTGGTAGCCGTCGGCGATCATGGTGCCCCACGACGCGCTCGGCGGACGCACGCCTGCACCGAGGAACGACAGCGACGATTCCAGCAACATGTTGTTGGCGATGTTGAGTGTGAAGAACACGATGATGGTCGAGATGACGTTGGGCAGCAGCTCGGAGACCATGATCCGGATCGGTCCCTTGCCCTGTGCGACGGCGGCCTCGACGAATTCCTTCTCTCGGAGCGCGAGGATTTCACCGCGGATGGGCCGAGCCATGTACGGCACGTAGACCAACCCGATGATCATGATCGGAATCCACACGGAGTCACCCGAGATCGCGAGGCCGCCGATCTTCAGGCCGCCGAGCGCGAGCGTGGTGCCAAGCGCGATGCCGAGGAGCAGCACCGGGAACGCCCAGACCACGTCCATGATCCTGGACAGGATCGCGTCGATCCACCCGCGGTAGTAGCCGCACAGCAGGCCGACCAGGACCGCGAGCACGGTGGTGACCAGTGCGGCGGCGACGCCGATGAAGATCGACGTGCGGCCGCCGTAGAGCAGTCGCACCATCACGTCGCGGCCGTTCTGGTCGGCGCCAAGCAGGTACCGGCCGTGCAGACCGGGTCCGATCGGCGTGCCGTCGGGGGAGACGACGTACTCCTCCTGACCGTCGACCATCACCTTGTCGGTGATGTGGTTGGCGTCCGGTCCCGTGTGTGCCACGTGGTCGGCCCACAGCGGCGCGGCCAGGCAGACCAGCACGATCACGATGAACAGGACGCCAAATCCGAGCGCAACCCGGTTGCGGCGCAAGCGAACCCACGCCAAATACCAGGGGCTCCTGCCCCGGACGGCGTCGGGGGCGACGCCGGCCGGGACGGGAGGAATGCCTGGTGCTTCGATCTCTCCGACTGAACCGGTCACTTCAGGGCGAACGCCGAGTAGTCCTGAGTGAAGAGCAGATGGGGGATCGTCTTGTCGAAGTCGATCCGATCAGAGACGAACGTGCTGTGCTCCTCGTTGCCGTACGGCGCCCAGACCGCTTGCTCCATGTAGGACTTGTCGAGGGCGGCGTACTGCTTCTTGACGTCGTCGGTCAGCTGCTGCTTCGCCAGATCGTCCATCTTGGCGTCGAGCTCGGGGAGGTTCACCTGTGAGTAGTTGCTGTTGTTCGTCGGCAGGATGTTCTTGCCGTTGAGCAGCGGCCGGAAGAAGTCGTCCGGGTGCGGGAAATCCTGGAACCAGTCGGTGAACCCGGTGTCCAGATCGGGGGTCGACGTGTTGCCGATCGTGGCGAAGTAGACGTCACCGGCGACCACCTTGAGCGTGGCGTTGAAGCCGAGCTGGGTGAGCAGGTCGTGGTAGTACTCGCCGATCCGCTTGCGGTCCGGCTCGTCGTCGGTCCAGACGGTGATGTCCTTGTCCGCCGGATTCGCCTCGGCGAGAAGGGCCTTGGCCTTCTCCATGTCGTGCGGGTACGGCTTGTACTCCTCGTAGCCCGGCATGCCCGGGGGCAGGATCTGCTGCGTCGGATGCAACCGGCCGCCGAACACGCGGTTGAGCGCCTCCGGGTCGATGGCGTAGTTGATGGCCTGGCGCACCCGAATGTCGTTGAACGGCGCCTTCTGGTTGTTCATGAAGAAGTAGTAGGTGTTGATCGAGTCGTTCAGGCTGAAGCGCTCGCCGAACTTCGACTTCACCTCGGCCAGGCGGTCGGCGTCGGGCGGGTCGACCATGAAGTCGATGGTGTTCTGCTCGACCCCGGTCACCTGCGCGGAGTTGCTCTTGTTCTGGGTGACGGTGATCTTGTCGACGTTCGCGTCGGCGACCTCCGTCGCACCCGCGTCCTTGACGGTCTTGAAGTTGGGATTGCGCTCCATCGTCAGCGTCTGCGGCGCTTCGACCTTCGTGATCATGAAGGGTCCGCTCGACGGTGGCGGGGTGTTGGTGGCGTCCTTGTCCAGCGGGGTGCTCGGCGGCACGGGCGCGGCGAACATCAGGGCGAGCACGTTGTTGAAGGTGCCGCTGGCGTCGGTGAGCGCGATGCTGATGTCGCCGGTGGCGTCGTCGGTGGTGATGCCCGCGATCTTGTCGGCCTTGCCGTCGGCGTAGTCCTTGGCGCCGACGATGGTCTCGAAGAACACCGAGCCGCCGGAGTTGGCCTTGAAGAGACGCTGGATCGCGTAGGTGAAGTCGGATGCCTTGATCGGCGTGCCGTCGGAGTACTTCATGTTCGAGCGCAGTTTGAGCTTGTAGGTCTTGCCGTCGGGGGAGATCTCCGGCATCGCCTCGGCGAGACCGGGCACGACCTGGGTGCCCTCCTCGCCCTTGGCGTGCTTGTAGGTCAGCAGTGGCGTGTAGGTGTTGTACAGGACTTCCCAGCCCTCGACGGTGTACGACAGTTGGGGGTCGATGTAGTCGGGGAACGACGTCATCGAGACGTTGATCTCGCCACCGCCGGTACCTCCGCCGCCACTACTGTCACCGGTGTCACCCCCACAGGCAGCGACTCCGAAAGTGGTCAGCGCCGCGACGACGGTCGCGGTCACCGCCTTGCGCATCTTGGTCATGTGAGATCCCTTGGTCATGTGTCCCGACGGTGTCCATTACCTGTACGCCTCCCGTCGAGGTGCCATTGCATCTTTTCCGAAAAACGACGGATGGCAACTCGGACTTTCAGGAATGGACACCGCGCGGCAACCCTCTGGCCTGCGAAGTCCCAGGACGCGGGTCCTTCCCGCTGATCGATGGCGGGGCATATGGCGGTTGCTGCACCTGCTCGTTCTCGCGTCCCCGGGGCGCTCGATGGCCGGAATAATTACCGTTATGGTGCCGTTTGACCGGAAAATCAACGCCAACGCAGGTTTGGCGCGAAAGGTAGCCGACCATGACGCCGGGTCAGGTGGTATAGGCCACCGCAAAAAAACCTTCAAAAAAACTGAGCGTTTCGGCGCGTCGTCGGCGCGCCTCGCCGACGGAGGTCCCCCTAGGCAGGGGGCCGCACTGGGTAGCATCGGGTCCCGTGGCGCGCAACGACGGTCCCAGCGGACCCCAAGACGACCCGTACTACTCCGATGGCGAGCCGACTCAGTACGGCAGCTATCCACAGGGCGAGTCGCAGGCATACAGCGAGCCGACGATGGCTTCGAACTACGGAGCGCCCGACCCGTACGGGGCGCCCGACCCGTACGGGGCACCGGACCCCTACGGGGCGCCTGATCCCCATGGTCAGCAGCCGCCATCGGAGCCGCCGCGGTCCTGGTATCGCACCCCGCCGGGGCTCGTCAGCCTCGGCGCATTGGGCGTCATCATCCTCGCGGTGATCGTCTACGCCATCGTCTCGCTTACCGGCGACGAGGGCTCGAGCTCCACGTCGACCACGTCGAGCACCAGCGCGACGACGACGCCGTCGTCGGCCGAGTCCGTCGTACCGGCACCGACCGGCGGCACCGAGACGGTGACGCAGACCGAAGCGCCGAGCACCACGACCGAGTCGTCGGCGACCACGACGACCACCAGCCCGACGACCACCACCACTACGACCACCACGACGACGCCGAGTCCGACCACCAGCACGACCGTGTCGACGAGCACCAGCACCAGCACCGTGACTCAAACGGTGACGGTCCCACCGACCGGAGCGCCGGAAACGCCGAGCGGCGGGGGAGACGAGGGCTGATCCTCCCAGCAGCCGGCTCCGCCTGACCTAGGGTGCTTGCATGCGGGGAATCATCCTGGCCGGGGGCACGGGTACCCGCCTGTATCCGATCACCATGGGCGTGTGCAAGCAATTGCTGCCCGTGTACGACAAACCGCTGATCTACTACTCGCTCTCGACGCTGATCATGGCGGGCATCCGCGACATCCAGGTCATCACCACCGCGGACGACGTCGAGGCCTTCACCCGATTGCTTGGGGACGGTTCGAACTTCGGCACGAACATCACCTACGCGGTCCAGGATCGCCCCGACGGCGTGGCCCAGGCCTTCGTGGTCGGCGCCGGCCACATCGGCGACGATTCAGTCGCATTGATCTTGGGCGACAACATCTTCTACGGACCGAGTCTGGGCACCAGCCTGGCTCGCTTCCGAAACGTCGACGGCGGCGCCATCTTTGCGTACTGGGTGGCCAACCCCTCGGCGTACGGCGTCATCGAGTTCGGCGACGACGGCAGAGCGTTGTCGCTGGAGGAGAAGCCCGCCACCCCGAAGTCCCACTACGCGGTGCCGGGGCTGTACTTCTACGACAACGACGTCGTCGAGATCGCCAAGTCGCTACGGCCGTCCAACCGTGGCGAGTACGAGATCACCGACGTCAACCGGACCTACCTCGAGCAGGGCAAGCTGGGCGTCGAGGTGTTGGCGCGCGGCACGGCATGGCTCGACACCGGCACGTTCGACTCGCTGCTCGACGCCAGTGACTACGTGCGCACCATCGAGCGCAGGCAGGGCCTGAAGATTGGCGTGCCAGAGGAAGTCGCCTGGAGGCTCGGCTTCATCGACGACGACCAGCTGGTCCAGCGGGCTCACTCGTTGACGAAGTCAGGATACGGCGCGTACCTGTTGCAGCTTCTCGACACCTAGCCGAGTCGGCCGAAAGCCGTTCTCGGAGAACCGGTCTGGCAAGGCCAGCGTGAACACCGTACGGACCGTCATAAGGTACTGCTTGATCAGGTGGCCCGTCGTATAGGGCAGCTGATAGGTGTCGCACAGCGCTCGCACCCGCCTGGCGATCTCGGCATAGCGGTTGCTCGGCAGATCGGGAAACAGATGGTGCTCGATCTGGTAGCAGAGGTTGCCGCTCATGAACGCCATCACGGGGCCGGCGTCAAAGTTGGCGCTGCCCAACATCTGTCGTAGATACCACTCGGCCTTCGTCTCGTCCTCGAGCGTCTCGGGCTCGAACTTCTCTGCGCCGTCGGCGAAGTGGCCACAACAGATCACCACGTACGCCCAGATGTTGCGCAGCACGTTGGCAGTGATGTTGGCTCCGAGGGTGCGTCGCCACCGCTTCATGCTCAGGGCCGGGTAGAGGGCGTAGTCCTTGCCCATCTGGCGCCCGATCTTGCGCAGCAGTGCCTTGCCGTGAGCCGACTTCTCGGCGTCGGTGGTGGCTCGTTCCTGCTCCGAGTACAGATCGTGCAGGGCGATGCCCCACTCGAAGCCGAGCGCGAGCAACACACTTCGCAGCGGCGCGAAGAGGTAACCCGGGTTCCACTCTTGGTCCTTGGTCACCCGCAGCACGCCGTAGCCGAGGTCGTCGTCGACGCCGACGACGTTGGTGTTCACGTGATGGCGGTAGTTGTGGGAGTAGCGCCACTGCGACGACAGGCCCGCCATGTCCCACTCCCAGGTGGTGGAGTGGATCTCGGGGTCGTTCATCCAATCCCATTGGCCGTGGCCGACGTTGTGGGCGATCTCCATGTTCTCGATGCTCTTGGCAGCGGCGAGCCCGAGGGTGCCGAGCCACCAGCCGCGCCTGCCCTTGGTGCCGGCGATCGTCAACCGGGAGGCGAGCTCGAGCGCGCGTTGGAACGCGATCGTCCGGCGGATGTAAGTGCGATCCCGGGTTCCGCGCGTGGCTTCGACGTCGCGGCGGATGTCGTCGAGGGCCGCGGCGAGTTCTTCGAGCTCGGTTTCAGTTAGGTGGGCGTATTCGGCGACGTCGGAAATGGCCATCGGTTCATAGGTTTCTGATCGGTTCGGACGGCCCTCGGGCGAGGGTCGCGAATCGGCAGGGTCCGGGTCCGGGTTCGCGTGTGCCGGGGCTTCGCGACTCGCTTGGCTCCAGCCCGTGTAGGTGTGTACAGCCTAGACGTTGGGGCCGCTGGCTCGCGGGCTTGCCGACTCCCGCTCCACATTCGGCAAGGCCACGGCGTCGAGTGCACTCGGGCGCCTGCCGCAGGCGGACGTCGAATTGGCTAAATGTTCAATAACCGTCGAGCCGGGCTAAGGGTGCGCCTCTGCTAACAATGGGGTTCGCCAGCGCCATTCCAAATGAGGGCATTGGCGCACCACGGCGCGCCATTTCGGCACCCGTGTTGCAGCCATCGCTAAGCGGACCCCCCGCCATTGGTGACTACCTGGCACAATCTAGCAAATAGTCGATCTTGAACGTTTGCTATGGCGGCAACCTGAGTCAGTGACGTTCGGCTTCCGCTGGGGCCTGCCGCACCGCTCTGATCAGCAGGCCCACCCCTCATGGCCGGCCAATGGTCGACGATTCAGGCCGAACCGTGCTCGAGGGCTGCGAAGACCGTCGTTTGCCGATTCGCTGGCGTAGGCCGGGAGGTCGACGTATGGGGCAAAGGCCTCGACTCGCGAAGTCTTGAGCCGCGTCCCGGTGTGGACTTTCCTGTCAGCAAAGGTCATTGAGTCGATCTTTGAGTTAGCTAATCCGGTTGCAATTTCGATGAGCCGGGGTAAATTAACCCCACGTTCAATACAGCAGGTAACTGTTGGCAAAGGGGATTCATGTCTAGGACCAATAGCCGCTCCGTCGGTGCGGGTGTCACGGCGGTCGGCGCAGCGGCGCTGCTTATTAGCCAATACGGATCAGTCGCTGCTACCCCGGAAGCGGCGACCGCGCCCGCCATCCGGACAGCGGCCCTGCCACTAGAGTTCGACATCAACCAAACCTTCCCGTGGGCGCTGGCGCCGGCCGCCGCGATCAGCAGCACCGGCGCGGCCACGGTGTCGGCGGTCAGTCAGTACGCCAACGACTTCAAGTTCGGCGTTGGCGCCGCGCTGCAGACGGCCAATCAGCTCGGTCCCCTGACCTTCGCCCTTAATTCGATCAAGTCGATCGTCGCTCAGCAGGACCCGAACAATTCGCAGCAGACCACCATCAACGTGACCGATCTGGACCAGTGGGCACTCGGGTTGGCGGGCCTGGCCAACAGTGCCGGCGCCATCGGCTTCGTGGACAACCTCGCGTGGTACGACCCGTTCATCGGCACGCACGCCGGTTTCCTGCAGACCGCCAACAACCTCGGTCCCGCTTTCTTCAACCTCAACGTCCTCAAGGCCATCGGCCTCACCCAGGTGGCAAACGCGAACAGCGGCGCCGTCCTCGCCAGCGGCCAGCCCGACGATTGGAGTGCCGTCGACATCGGCCGGTGGTCCGCAGGCATCCCCGGGATCATCACCAACACCGGGACGACCGGGTTCGTGTTCTCGGTCGACTTCGGCAAGGGGCTGAACATCTACTTCGCCGGCGGTCTGCACACCACGACGACTATCGGCTCTATGGTGTTCGACTTCAACTTCATTCCGTCGATCAGGGCGGGCTTCTTCCCTCCCAGCCTCGTCATCTCGTTGGCACCGGACCTGACGGCCGACGAGACCGAATTCGCCACGATCACTCCGCCGCCTCCGGGCACCATCGACCCACCGATCACGAACCCGTTGCCGCTCAAGACGGCCGCTCCGTCCATCATGTCCGCGCTGGCAGCGCCCGTGACGCCGACAGTCCCCGATCCGCCCGCCGCGGGCACCGAGGGTGTTGATGCCGGCGCCGCCAGGGTCGCGAACATCCAGACGACCGAGGTCGACGACACGACGCCGAAGGTTGACGACACCCCGACAAAGGTCGACGACACCCCGACAACGGTCGACGACACGACGCCAACGGTCGACGACACGACGCCGAAGGTCGAGATTCCCGGCGTCAACGGCGTTCCCCTGTCGGGAGCGCCTAGCACCAAGCCCGCCGGCAGCGGGCGGAACGACCCGTTCCAACCGCTCCGGTCGTTCGCCGATTCCGTGAGGCAGGGATTCGAGAGGTTCACCGGCACCGGTCCCCGCCCCGCCGCGACCAGTGGCGTCGAGTCCCCGAGCGCGGGAGGCGCCTCGACGACGTCCGGTGGCGCCAGCGCCGGTTCGGGCAGTGCAGGTTCCAGCAGTGCCGGTTCGAGCGGTGGGGCCGACAGCTCCACCTGATGTCGTAGCCGCATAGACGAGAGCCGCCCCGGTGCAGACCGGGGCGGCTCTTCGTTTGGGGGGCTAGGGTTTCAGCTCACTTGCACTGCTCCACGATTTTGGTGCTGTTCGCCTCGAGATCGCGGAGCCTGGTCACCTGGCCGGCGTCGTCGTCCGGCGCCCCAGCCAGGGCGTTGATGGTGAGATCCTGAAGGTCGGTGGCAAGCGTGCGAAGCAGCCCGGCCAACTCGGCGGGCACGGCGGGGCTGGGGTTGTCGACTAGATGCTGACTGCCGACGGACATCGCCAACCGCGCATTCGCCGCAACCGCTTGTGCGGCAGCGGGATCGGTGCCGACCGCGTCCTGGGTTTGCAGGGCCACCGCGGTCCGCACCTTGATGTAGGCCTCGCAGGCCTGGCCCTTCGCCACGGGGATCGCGAAGTGGGCGGAACCGGCGGGGCCGACAGCTCATCGTCGGGCTCGGTGGCATGCTTCATAGTGTGGTAGTCGTATCCGCTGAATTCGCTGGCATGCCGATTTGTAGGAGAGTCGGTACGCCGAGGAATTCGCGGATCGACTCGGTGCCGGCGAGTTGGATGTCGCTGCGCTGAACGGTCTGCCACTGCTCTCGGTCCATCGTGAACGTCAGCATGGTGTCGGGTCGATCGCGGCGAATCTCGCGAACTGAGCGTTGCTCGGTGTAGGGCAGCGATCTCGTGATGCGCAGTCAGGCGGCGTTGTCGTGCCACGCACGGGTATTGGCGGTGACGCCGTCCAAACCGACGAAGATCAGGTGCAGTGCCGCCTGTCGCATCTCCTGGCCGAGCCCCCGACCTTGGAACCGGCGGCCGATCCACGACCCGGTCGTCACGGTTCGGGTGGTGGGAAAGTGCTCGGCACTGAGCGTGCAGACGCCCAAGAGGTCGCCGTCTCGGTGATGTGCAGCGAGGTTGAGAACCCAACGCTCAGTGGTGGTGTCGGCTCTGCACCGCCAGAAGTACCGCACCGCGTCGCGTTGCAGAGCCGGCGGCGGAACGTCGGTCCACGGCTCGGAGAACGGCATGGTCTCCGGGTCGTGAATCCCTTGCGCAGCCAGGTCGGCGAGTTCGCCGGCAAGCTCGTCGGTGACGTAGCGCAGCGACAGGCGGGGGGTCGACACGTGGAGGTCGAATAGCGGCCAGATCGCGGCGGTCATGCTGTCATCGGATCGCACGCGGGGCGACGAGCGCAACCCTTTTCGTGGCGTGGCCGATCTCCGGCGCTAACGTGGAGGGGTGTCCCGAGACAAACCTCTGGGCTTTGACCTGCAGACCGACCAGGCCACGTCAGCGCGCATGCAGCGCCAACGCCGACGTGACACGGCGATAGAGGTGGCGTTGCGGTCGCGTCTGCACGAGGTCGGGCTGAGGTACCGAATTCATCAGCGGCCGTTGCCCGGTTTGCGGCGCGAAGCCGACATCGTCTTCCGTCGAGTCAAGGTGGCGGTCTTCGTGGACGGCTGCTTTTGGCACGGTTGCCCGCTGCACTCCACCAAACCGAAGCGCAACAACGACTTCTGGGTGGCGAAGATCGAGGGGAACAATGCGCGGGATCGGGCGACCGACGAGGCGCTGCGCGATGCCGGCTGGGTGTCCATCCGGGTGTGGGAACACGAATCCGCCGAGGAAGCCGCCGCGACGGTTCGGCAGATCGTCGAAAGCCGGTCAGCCCGAGGTTGATTCGACGAACTCGCGGAGCGGGTTCATGTCGTGTTCCCACAAGATGATGACGCCCCGGTCCTGCGCCGTCACTAGGCAGGACAGGTCGAACACCCCGGCCAGAATCACGCCGGTGAGGGCTTGGCTGCCGAAGTGCGCCCGCCACGCGTCGGACTTGCCGCCCACCTCCCGGTTGACGCGCTTCCAGCCGTTCTTCGGACCGTTGGACACCTTGCATTCGAGCGCGAGCAGGCGGCCGTCGAACAACCGGGCCGGCACGTCGCACTTCGCGCCGGCGAGCCGGCGTTCGCGACTGTATCCGCCGCGTGGCATGTCGTCGATGAATTGGATTGGCGCACGGGAGACTTCGAGTGTCAATCCCGCATCGTCGAGCGTCTTCGCGGTCATCGTCTCCTGCCGGGACGAGGCTTCACCGCGTCGTTCCGTACCGGTCTGTTGGGCGGCCCAGAGCACCGTCGTCGCCATGATCGCCATCTCCCGCTCGTCCGGCCACGGCGGCCGCCCCTGTGCGAGCCAGGGGAACCGCACCGGGTCGACGACGACGCGAATCGCCTCTGCCGTGTCCTCGGCGTAGTCCGGTGGTACGGAGCGAAACTTTGGACCGCCGACGAGGGTCCAGAGATCCTCCTGGCTGATCGGCGGCCCACACAGATAACGGCAGGCCTGCCAGGCCTGCGGATCTGCCTTGAAGACGGCGCCGGTGAGGTTCTGGATGTCGTCGGACGCCTCGAAGACCTGCTCGACCCGCGGCCGAAGTTCGTTGTACATGCGCTGGAATGCCTTGGGCCCCTCCTCGCGGCGGAGGTGGGTGAAGGCGTCCTCGGCGGCGTCGCGGGCGGCCTTCAGTTCGGCTGCCGTCCACTGGGGCGGGGCGACGAACGTTGGCGACACCCGGCCGAGTCTGCCATTGGGCGGCCTGGCGCCAGCCCGACACGCTACTTGTTGGACAGGATCCTGGTGCGCAGGCTTCCGTTGACCCTGTGCTCCGCCTCGGTGTAGCGAACGCGCTTGGTCAGATACTCGGGCCACGGTGGCATCGGCGGTGGCGTGTCGGCGGGGCCGTTGCGAACCGACTCGAGCAGGGTGCGGCCGATGGCTTCCACCGCGTCGATCTGAACGGCGTTGCCGATGTGGCGGAAGAAGTTGCTGGTCTTGCCTGCAAATCGCCAGTCACGCGGGAAGCCTTGCAGCGCAGCGCATTCCTGCCAGGTCAAACGTCGAATGTCGTGGTCCTCCGGCAGCTTGATCCAGTCGGGCGTCGACGCGGTCCTGATGGTTCGTGACGGCAGGCCAAGGTTGGCGAGGAAGGCGTCCTGGCGGTAACCCCACTGCCCGCTGGGGCGGTTGTTCATCACGCGGCCCTTCGTGCGGAGGCCGGTGCCCGGGGTCAGCTGACGCAACGCGTCGCCGTCGATTCCGTTTGGCCGGACGACGGCGTCGTGCTGCGCGGGCGGCAGCGAGTCGAGGAGCTCGCCGAGCGAGACCCACGGCTTGAGGCCGTTCTCGCCGTACCGGTGATGGGTGGGCTCGGGGAACTCCGGAAGCTCGTGGTCGGCGGTAGCGATCAGATAGAGGCGGACCCGGCGTTGCGCTGCGCCGTAGTCGGCGGCATTGAGCGTGGCTATCCGACTGGAGTAGCCGAGGGTGCGGAGGTCGTCTTGGATGCTGCGCAGGACCTCTCCGGGTGCGCCCTTCGGACCGACCGCGGTGACGAGGCCGCGGACGTTCTCGAATAGCACGTAGCGGGGCTGGAGTTCCTCGACGAGGCGAATCATGTGGGCGATCAGCTGGCCACGGGAGTCCTTGAGGCCCTTCTGGTGACCCGCCGACGACCAGGGCTGGCACGGTGGCCCGCCGGCCAGCAGGTCGGGACGCCAGTCGGGGCCTGCGCTTCGCGGACGCAGCTCGTCGGCGGTGAGCGTCGCGACGTCCTTCTCGATCAGAGTGGTCTTGGCCAGGTGCTTGCCGCGTCGGCCCTTGATGGGGATGCCTGCGGCCTTGCTGGCGCGGAGGGTCTCCATGGCGTCCGCGGCGTGGTCCGTTGCGACGACGACGTCCCAACCGGCGCGTTCGAGGGCGATGTCGAAACCACCGGCCCCGGCGAACAGGCTGACCAACTGCGCCTTGCGCGTACTACGCGGTGCCACCGCTACCCCTTCCGTGCATCGAACGGCCGTTCGACATCAGGTATACAGCCTCGCACCGACAAGAATCCCATGCCATCGTCGTCTGCCATTGTCGTCGACGGCCGCCCCGTTCGGGGGACGCGCGCCGTGAATGAACCGGCACGGGTCCGGTCAGAACGCCCCGCAAGTCGGAACTTCCCATACGCCGACTACGCGGAAGCCGGCAACCGCGGGTACATCTCGGTGAGTGGTTGTGCGAGTGCCTGCTTCACGCTGGTGGACAGTGCATCGACGGTCACTTCGTAGTCGCCGCGCGCCAGGCCCGAGTAGGCGATGCGGACGACGTCCGCCGGGTCGTTCATCTCCGCCTCGATCCCAGCCGTCATCGCAGTCGCGGTATATGCGAGATGCAAGCCGAGCACGTGGACCCCTTCGTCGAGGAGGTTCAGACGCATGGAGTTGGTCGCCGACCAAAAGGCGGCCTTCGTCGCCGCGTAGGCCTGATGTCCGTCGGTGGGCCCCTTCGGGTCGCCGACGATCCAGCTCAGAACGGAGTGGACGTTGACAAACGCGCCACCGCCGTTGGCGATCACCACGGGCGCGAAGGCGCGCGCGACGGCCAGGGCGCCGAAGAAGTTGGTCTCGAACGCTCGCCGGATCTCCGTCATCGGCACGTCCAAGATGTTGTCGGGTCGAAAGGCGACGGCTGCGTTGTTGACCAGGATCGTGGTGTCGGATGCGGCGGTGGCCGCTTCGGCGACCGAATGCTCATCGGTGACGTCGAGTCGCAGCGGCACGATGCGTTCGTCGTCCCATGCTCGTGGATTGCGCGCGCTGGCATAGACCCGGCGGGCCCCGAGAGCCAACGCCTGCTCTACGAATTGGACGCCCAGCCCACCGTTGGCGCCGGTCACGAGGACTGTCGAGCCGTCTATCCGAGGAACCACGTGGTGTCACCCTTCTTCGATGTCGAGTCGTCCCGGTGTGTCCGGGCCGGGATCAACCCTAGGCCCGCTGGATTGCAAAATGCAAGTCAGATACGATGGTGAAACCGGGGTTCACGACGAGCGAAGATGGGGTGTGAAGGCGATGGCGTCACGTCAGCCACGATCGGCCCATGCCGCGACGACTTCGCGTTGTGCGATTGAGCGCGCACTGTCGCTCGTCGGCGATCGATGGTCGCTGTTGATCCTGCGCGAGGCGCACTCGGGCGTGACGCGGTTCGCCGACATGCAGGCGAGCTTGGGCATTGCTGCCAACATGCTCAGTTCGCGGCTCGACAAGCTCGTCGAGGGTGGCGTTCTCGAGCGGGCCGACTACCGCCAGCCTGGCCAGCGGTCGCGGCCCGAGTATCGGTTGACTGCGTCTGGGCGCGATCTCTGCGTCGTGCTTGGCGCGTTGCAGCAGTGGGGCGAGGTGCACATGCCCCCGCCCGGCGGCCCGAAAGTGCAACGCTGCGAACGGGTTTCCCAAAAGCCCGTCGGCGTCGCCTTCGTCAACCAAGCTGGAATGGCGCTGCAGAACGACGCGGTGCGTCTCGACGGACCTCTGCCGCCTCGGAGTGGCGAACAGTAGTTCGCAAGGGATCCATCGAGCCGGGAGCGCCCGACCCGCTCGGGGGCTGGTTTGCTCACCACCAGACGACGACGGCGCACGCCATCCCGAGCGCCGCGGTAACGGCACCCGTCAGCGCGATGGCCCACGGAGCAGGTGTGACTACGGCACCCGGATCGCTCAGCCGGCGGCGACGGACGAGCAGTGCCGCCGCCACCACGAGCAGCGCGACGACCGCCAAGACCAAGTGCCCGGGCATCAGGACCTCTCTGGACCGGAAGCCCAGGAGGATGCCGACTGCCATGAAGCCGAACGCGGTTCTCTCCCAGCCGAGTTGGGTCCGTTCCCGCTGCAGACCGCCGGTCACGGTCGCCCCGCGAGGACCACGACGAGTATTGCGGCGCACGCGAGCAGCAGAAACGCAGTGAGCGCGACCGGCAGACGCGTCGGCGGCATGGCCTCGTCGGCCCGCATCGCGTCCTGCACCCGCTGCCAGCGCCGGACCGACGCCACCGCTAGCAGCGCGCCCGCGGCGACCAGCAGCGTCGCCAGCCCGGCCCGTCCCCAAGGCACGGGAAAGGGCGGAAGCAGCTGCGCGATCGCCACGCCACCGGCGATCAAGGCGAGGGCCGTTCTGATCCACGCGAGGAACGTGCGCTCGTTGGCCAGGGTGAACCGGTAGTCGGGGTCCGCCTGCCGTTCCACATCCGGTGCGGTCATGCGCCGTAGCGCAGCCAGATGGGCAGGCACTGGTCGAGATGCTGCATGAACTTCTCAAGGCCGACGCGGTGTTCGACGTATCCCGTCGGGTCGACTCGGTGACCGGGAAACGCGATGCCGATGCCGAAGAGTCCTGGGGCGATGATCCCGTTCGCGGGGTTGTGTCGCAGTGGACCCCACTGTGGCGCGTCGACTTTGCGCGGCTCGAACCCGACGGTGTAGACCACGCGATCGCACTGTCCGAGCAGCTCGTCGAACCCGGGATCGTCGACGTGGCAACGCTCGAGGCGATCGGGAAGTCGACCGTCGAGGTTTTCGCGTGCCCACTGGGCCGCGTGGCCCTTGAGTCCGGTGTCGTCGTACAACGTCCAGTCCTCGAACTCGACGGCGTAGCGCAACGGATGCTGGTAGAAGTTCACGATCTTCGCCACCGGCCGGGCCAGCAGATTCGGCAGGGCAATCATCGTCGAGTGCGACGAGCCGAACACGGCGACCGTCGCACCGTCGAGGTTCTCCGTCGCCAACTTGTGCGGGTCGACGACCACGTCGAGCGGGATCTCGTGGAGTCCGGGATGGGTGAGCGTGCGTGGGTCGGACCCGATGGCCAAGACCACGTTGTCGGAGGTGAGGACGGACTGTTCGGTGTGCACCGTCCAACATCGCCGGCTCAACTCCAGCCGGGTGGCCCTGGTCTTGTGAGCGGCGACCCTGTCGGTGAGTCGCGCCGTGATCCAGTGCAGCGGCTCCGCCACCGCTCCGAGCAGACACGTCTCGTGCGGATCGATCCCACGGATGCCGAAGTCCGGTGCCTGGGCGAAGTCGAATGCCGCAGTCGAGTCGAGGAAGCGCAGAAAGCTGCTGGTTCGAGTGTTGCTCGACACGACGGACCACTTGGTTCCGAAGTCGCCCACCGCGAATTCGGGGTCCACCCAGGCGATCTCACCTGCCGGCACGCCGCGGTCGATCAACTGGCCTACGGTGGCAATTCCGGCCGGGCCGGCCCCGAGGACTGTCCACCGGTAATGCGTCGTATCCATGGGAAGCGCTCCTTCTCGTCGCACCTGATGTGTTGCCGATCGGCGCCACGCATTCCATGGTCGACGCTCCGAGTGCTCGGCGGTAGCGGCCGCGACGTTGTGGGCTCACAAGTGCGCGTTGTGAGTGCTGCGCGACGTGTCAGATGGCGGAGGTGCCGCGCTGCAGCCGTTGCATCGTCTGGATGTGGCCGAGGAGGTCGCGAACCGCGCCCGCTGGCGGCGTCCGGCCACCGACCCAAATGGCCCGAAGTTGGCGTCTCAGATCGAGTTCGGGGGTCGAGACCTCGCGTAGCCGACCAAAGGCGAGATCGTCGGCGATCGACAGTCGGCTCATCACCGCAGGCGCCTGGCTCGACAGGACGGCCGCCCTGACCGCCGCAGCCGAGGACAGCTCCAGGACCGGCGGTGCCTGATGTGCGGGATCGCACCCCGCACGCTTCAACGCAGCAATCAGCGAATCACGGGTTCCCGAACCGGTTTCGCGCGAAATGAGCGGCGTCTGTGCGAGCTCGGCGGGGTCGACCGGCCGCGGGCGTCGAGCCCACTGGTGGTCGGGGGCCACCACGACCACCAACTCGTCGGATGCCACCACCTTGCTGCGCAATCCGGTTGGTGCGGCAGGGCTTTCGATGAACCCGACGTCCGCCGCGCCATCGGCGACGTCAGCCACGGCGTGACTGCTGTTGGTGGCTGTCAACGTCAACTCGGGGACGGGTGTCCCGCGGCGTGCCGCCGCCGCCCGCAAGGACATCAGCCAGCGTGGCAACAGCTGCTCGGCGACGGTCTGACTGGCCGAAATCTTGATGCGGCTGCGGGCATCTGACCGCAGTGACGCCAAGCCGGCGTCGACGTGATGGGCGACGTCGATCAGTTGGTGAGCCCATTCGGCGACGACCACACCGGCGGGCGTCAGCTGCGAACCGCGCGGCGTGCGGACGGCGAGCTGCACGCCGATGCGGGCCTCCACCGAGGCCAATCGCGCCGAGACCGCCTGCTGTGACAGGCCGACCTTCCTGGCGGCCGCACCGAGGCTGCCCGTTTCGGCGATCGCCAGCAGCACCTCGAATTCGGCGAGATCCGGCATGCGCGAACTGAGGGGCATGACGTGAATGCAAGCACAGTCCGTGCCGTAGGCGGATGTTCAGCCCGTGCGGGTCATCGCTCACGCCGCAGTGCGACGGCGGTGACGTCGTCGTCACCGTCGTGGTGACCGCCCGTCGTCGCTGCCGCGCACAGCTCGTCCACGAACGCTTGAGGGCTGATCCCTTCCCGGTTGGCAGACCGGGTGATCGCCGCCTGCAATTCTTCGACGGACCCGCCCCAGAGATCCAATACGCCGTCGCTGACGAGCAGAATCGTGTCGCCGGGTGCCAGGCTGCCGGAGATCTCCCTCCACTGCTCACCCAAACCGACGGGCATGTCGTCGGAAGCAATCCGCTCGGTCTCGCCCGAATCGCCCCGGGCGATGAAGTACAAGCCGTGTCCGGCGTCGGTGAATCGAAACTCGCCGGTCTCCATGTCGACGAGCACGTAGGCGAGAGTGACGAATCCGCTCATTCGGCGCAGGTCGCCTTCGAGGACGCGGGCGGTTTCGGTGACGACTTGCGCTGGACTCGCCGTCGGATCATGGGACCGCAGCACGGCACGAATCGCGGCAGCCAGCATGCCCGCGCCAACTCCCTTTCCCATGACGTCGCCGAGACTGACCACTACCTTGGGTGAGCGCACCCGCAAGTCGTAGAAGTCCCCGCCCACCTGGCTTGCCGGTGTAGTGGAGGTTCCGTATGTCCAGCCCGGAGTCTCCGGCAAGACGTCGGGCAGCAGTGCGCGCTGCACGTTGGCGGCCCGGTTCATTTCGTCCTGCTCGAGCTCGCGTAGCCGTAGCGATTCGGTGATGTCGTGGAAGTGCAGCACCAACAAGGTGCCATAGGACCGCTCGCCGATCTCCGCGACACTCACGTTGAGGCTGCGCCCGTCGGCCAAAGTCAGTGTCGTACGCGCATTCCCGTCGATGAGCGAATCCGCGGCGGCGGAAAGGACTGCGGTGGCCTCTGGGCCAAGAACTTCGTCGAGCGAGTCGGCTCCTTCGGTCAGCCACGGGAGCAACTCCAGGGCTGACGGATTGCTGCGCTGCACGGTCCAATGGACGGGCCCGCGCGTCACCATCAGCTTGCCGGCGACCGACGAGTTGAAGCTCTTGACGAATAAATCCTCGCTCTCGGAGAGCCGTAACGACGTCTCCCGTTCGGCTCCTACGGCGAGCGACACCGCGAGGAAGATCACCACCATCGAAATGTTGAAGAGCTGCAGTGTCAGGCTGGCCGTCGTCGTGCCCCAGCGGTCGAAGGCGAACGGGCCGGCGTCTTCGAAGCTGGCGACGAAGGCGACGATCGCGATCGCGAGCGTCTCCAGAGACAACAGCCGTGTCGACATTCGGAGGGCTGCCCAGGCCAACGGCAGGAACGTCAGAAACCCAAGCGAGAGGCCATCGTTGACGACGAAGGCTCCGATGGAAACCGCAAGGGCCACGAACACCTGCGCCGCCGTCTCGGCACGGGTTGCGGGTCCCAGACGGCGCGGAAGGTTCATGAACAACGGGGTGATGAGCAGGATCCCAGCCGCTTGCCCGGGCGCCGAGGTCAGCAGCAGGACCCACGCGCCCTCGGGGTATCCCAGCAGCAGCGAGGCACCCCAGGCGGACAACCCGTAGAGCACCGATGCTGCAGCGGCAATGAGCAGAAACCTGCCGAGATCGCGTGACGACGAGAGCGTCGGCCAAAGGTCCTGGCGACCGCGCAGCAGCAGGATGCCGACCAGCATCTCGACGCCCGCCAAGATCGCCAACGCGATGGCCACTGGCGCTGGCATTTCCGACCAAAGAAGCACTGGCAGCGTCACGGCGCCGACCGCCACCGCCAAGGCCCAGGTGTGCCGACGCGAAAACCGGACGCCCAAGCCGATCGCGATGCCGGCGGCTGGCCACCACGCCGCGGTCGACCACGCCGTTGGCTGCACTCCCAGTGACAACGCCATCACGGCGGCCACGGCCAGCAGCATGCCCGCGATGAAGGCCCAGGCGGGCATCTGTCGGCCCGGTGGTGTCTGCTGTTCCGCCGATGACAAAAACCCGTTTGGCGACGCGGGCCGACTGGGCTGGTCGTCGGTATGTGTGGGTGCACCACCAGCCCGCGCCGCGGTGGCCGAAGCCCTAGCTGTGTCCATCGCACACCCCCATCGAGTTCATTCAGCCCGTCGCCGCATCAGTGTCCAGCAATTGCCGTTGCGATCACGGGAGTAGCAGACCCTGTCCACGACGCGGTGAACTATGGCTAGACCGCGGCCCCGCTCCGACAGCTCCTCGGGCATCGCGGCCTCGGTGAGGTCGACGGCCACGGGCCGGCCGTCGTCGTTGAGAACCACCGAGATCGTCTTCGGCCCAACGGTCACCACCATCCGAAGCCTCACCGGTTGCCCGTTGCCTGAGTGCTCGATGATGTTGCTCCCGATCTCGCTCACCGCCAGGTCCATGCACATCCGGGTGTATTCGGGCACTTCTTCGGCGGCCCACGCTGCATCGAGCGTCTGCTGCATCATCGCCAGGGTGTCGGGACCAGTAACCGTCTCGAGCGTCCGTTCAATCGTCAAAAGCTGTGTCGACTGATTCGTAGGTAGGCAGCACCCGGTTGAGATTGGTCAACTCCAGCACGGTGCCGACCTGCTTGGGGGTGGCGGCGATGCGCAGATCGCCGCCTTCCTGACGAGCTATCTTGAGTCCGGAGATCAGCGCTCCCAGCCCGGACGAATCGATGAATTCGGTCGCGCTGAGATCGACCACGATGCGGCTACTGCCGCCTTCCACGATGCCCTGCAACTGCTTTCGAAGCGTCGACGCGGCCGCCATGTTCAGCCGACCCGTCGGCTGGATCACGGTGACGTTAGTTCCGATCGTGCGGGTGGTGAAGTCGACCATCACGCTCCTTTTTGCTCGGCGAGGTTCCGCGCCGCCGAATAGGCAACAGACACGTCAACGACTCACGTAACAATAGGGCCGCCGCGGCCCTGAGCAGTGCGATCCAGCTAAGTGCTTCAATCGTTATTTCGTCGCCGCTGAAAACGGCGACACAATTTTGCGGGACTGCTTCACGAAAGACGTGCCGAACAACGTGCCCCCGCACTGCGGCCAGCGGTTTCACGCTGCTCGGACGGTCCGTCGTCCTACCGGGCGGAGGCTCTGGGCGCAGCATGATCCGCCGCTGTGGAAAGATGCCTCAAGGTCCCGCGACCCTCCCGGCATGGCATTCGGGGAAAATCGCGCCAGCAACTTCGCCGTTTTGGTCGTCGCTACGCGGTCAATGGGGCTAATCTGCCCAGGCAAGGGGCGCGAAAGCTATCACTAGTGCGGGGGTGGCGGCATTTCTGGAATCGAGCTCCGTGAACTCAGGGAAGGGCTAGTCGCGACGGTCGTCGGAGCCGGCGTCGACGAATTTGCAACGAACTGGCTACTCAAACGAATTTCGGCAGACCCCGACGCCCTCGAGTCCGTGATTCGGATGACCTTGAACGGATCAGCGCGGCTGGACGGGCTGACGAGCACCGGCCTCATGGACGCTGGGCCTCAACCCGCGCTCGATGCCATCGCATCCATGACTGCAGAGGCGCTCGCCGTACCCTTCGCTGCGGTGTCGTTGGTGGGCGGCGATGAACAATTCCTGGTGGGTTGTACGGCCGCACCGGAGGCCGTCGAGCGACGGCGGCCCGTCGCGCTGTCCATTTGCAAGTTCACGGTGGTGAGCGGCATTCCGTTCATCGTCGACAACGCGACGACACACCCGCTGCTTGCTGACCACCCCGCCGTGCTCAGCGGAGAGATTGGCGCCTACGCCGGCATCCCGCTGTTCAACGCCGACGATCACGCGGTCGGCACCCTGTTCACGTGGGACCGCCGCCCCCGGCTGTGGAACCGCGGTCAGATCATCGTGTTGCAAGACATGGCTGATGTCGCGGCGGCCAAGATCTTCGGGTGGCCGACTGGGTAAGTCGGATGGACGTTGCTCAGCTGGCGATCATCCGTTCCAGCTCTGCGCGTGCCAGCTGTTTGCGAAACTCCCCTGCGTGGCGCGAATCGCCGGCGTCGTGCATGACGTTCGTGATCCAGACCGCTTGGATCTGTTCGTCCCACGTGTGGCGCAGGCACGCGTCGGAGTAGCCGTCGAGCTGGCTCGGATCACCTTGGCGGACATAGTGTGTGACAGCGCGAACGAACACCTCGGCGTCGTAGAGCGCCAAACTCATCCCCTTCGCGCTCATCGGCGACACCAGGTGGGCCGCATCTCCGACGAGGTAGAGCCGGCCGAATCGCATCGGGCTGTAGACCACGCTGCGGAGCGGCACGAGTTGCTTGTCGGTGATGGGACCGGTCACCGTGACGGGTGCGCCGAAACGGGTTCCCAGCTCGTCCCAGATGCGCTCGTCCGGCCACTGGTCGAGGGTGTCGGATAGCGGGCATTGCAGGTAGAAGCGGCTCGTGGTCGGCCCTCGGGTGATCTGTGCGGCGAAGCCGCGCGAGTGCACGGCCATCACCGCCGGAGGATCGGCCGGGACCTCGGCCAGCAGGGCGAGCCAGGCGTATCCGTGCTCATGGGAGTGGCAGGTGAGCACCCCGTCGGGAATGGACTCCCGGCTGATACCCCGGTAACCGTCGCAACCCGCCACGAAGTCGCAGCTGAGTTCGGTCGTCACACCGGATGCGTCGCGATAGCGGACCCTCGGCCGCGACGAGTCGAGGTCGTCGAGAGTGACGTCAGCTTCGAAGCGCAGGTCGCCTCCGTCGCGCAGGAACACCTCGATGAGGTTGCGCACCAACACTTGTTGCGGACAAAATGAGCCGGGATCGTCGTCGCCGTCGTCCATCGGCTTCCACATCCGCGTCTCGCCGTCGATGCGCAGCGGCATGCCGTCGGAGTCGAACTCGGCGTGGGAGACATGACCGTTGACGACTTCGCCGATACCCCAGTCTCGGAACGTGCGGACCGAACGGCCGTCGAGGGAGCCCGCCCGCTGCCGCCGTTCGACGTAGTCGCGGCTGTGCTTTTCCAACACGATGCACCCAATGCTGTTGCGTAGCAGGAAGTTACCGACGGCCAGGCCGGCAACTCCGGCGCCGATGACGACCACGACGGGGTTCTGATCTGTTCTGCTCACGTTTGTCGCTCCAGTTGGATGAGCCGAAGTCCGAGGCGGACAACGCGCTACAGACCACCCTGGCCGCACGGGTCGTCGCCGACCACCGACAGATGGCCAGCTGATGCCGAAAAGTCGCCAGTCAAGCGTCCAGTGCGGCTTGGTAGCGCCCTGGTGTCTGTCCCACCATCCCGTTGAAGGCGTCGATGAAACTCGTCGGGTTGGACCAGCCGCACTCAATCGCGGTGTCGGTCACCGACTGGCCGTTGGTCAGGTGGATCAGCGCGTGGTGAATGCGCAGCAGGGTCCGCCACCGTTGGAAGCTCATCCCGAGCTCCTCGCGAAAGAGGCGACTGAGGGTGCGGGCACTGGCTCCGGCGCTGCGGCCCAGCTCGGTCAGGGTCGTCGACTGCCCGGGGTCGGCCCGGAGCAGATCGGTGACGGCGCGCAGCCGATCGTCGCGGGGCTCGGGCAAGTGCAGTGACCGGTCCGGGGCCTCGACGAGCTCGTCGATGGCCACCGCGCGCAGCCGGTCGTTCATCTCGGTGCGGCGGTCACTGCGGTCCGTGAGCGTCAGGAGTGCTTCTCGCAGTAGGGGAGTGACCGCGAAGACGCTGGGGTGGGTGACAAGGGCGGCGCACAGCTCGGCTGGGATCATGACGACGCGGACGTCGGTGGAGCCGTAGAAGCGGTGGGAGTGTTTGAATCCCGGCGGGGTCCACGTGACTCGGTTGGCCGGGGCCACCCACGTGCCGCGCTCGGTGGTGGTGGCCACGAGTCCCGACGCGGCGTACACCAGCTGTCCGTGCACGTGGGTGTGGGCGTCCATGTGGAAGCCATGGTCCAGCCAGGCGCCACCCTGGAGTGTCTCCATCGGAGGTTGATTGTCGGCGCCCATCACGGTGGACCCTATTGCCAGCCGGGGATGGGTGTGGTTCCACGTCGTCACGCGGCACGGCGGACGCCTAAGACGTTAATTGACGGTCAAGTCACTGCGTCGTGGACGGTCGGTCAAAGGCTCGTTGTTGCAGGACATGTCGGCGCTGGCAACGTGGTAAGTCCAGCGAGCCTTTGAGCGCCGAATTCCGACGATATCGGTTACTCTCCCCATGTCCAGCTATTTTCGCTGGCGTCAATTGGTGGTTTTGACCTGAGTGGGGGGACGCAGTGTCGTCGTCGGAAAACGAGTCGAAGCGAGCGGGGACGGGCGGGGTGCGCCGAGCCGGCCGCCCGTCGGAGAACTTCGCGGTTCGGCGTTGGTTGGCATTGGGGGCCGCGTCCGCCGGGTTCGGCGCGGCGCTGGCCGTTGTCGGACCGCAGGTCGCCATCGCGGCCGCAGACGATCCTGCAGGCTCCTCGGCCAACTCGAGTTCATCTGCTTCGTCGACCCCGTCCGGGTCCTCGGCATCGCCTGACACCTCGAGCCCGTCGGGCTCCGGCTCGGCCGGCAGCCCGAGCGGTTCGACGACGCCGAAGCCGGAGTCGCACGTACAAGGTGCCCGCGACACAGACACGGACGGCGAGAGCGCCGGCACCAAGGGAGTCGCCGACGCCGGGTCGAAGGACGGAGACTCCAAGGACGGGAGCTCCAAGGGCTCGAAGGGTTCGAAGCGTTCGAAGGACGCCCCCTCGAAGGATTCGGCGTCGAAGGAATCGACGTCCAAGGAATCCGCCCCGGACAACGCCGCGTCGAAGGATTCCGACGCTGAGAAATCGTCGACGAAGAGCGCCGCGACTTCCGCACGGACGACCGCGTCGACCGCGTCGGTCAGTCAGCCAACTCAGCCGAGCTCGACGGTCGCGGAGCGGACCACGGAGTCGCAGACGCCGTCGACGAATGCGGTTGCGGCGAAGCAGACCACGCTCGCGGCGCCGACGCCGCAGGCGGCGATCGTCAGTGTTCCGACACTGCCGCCGTTCTACGCGCCAACCATCGACGACTTGATCGCGTTCCTCATCGGCAACGGCACGGCAACGCGGCCTAACGGCGGCATCCTCATCGGCAACGGCTACTCGTGGACCGCCGACACGTGCGCGACCGTCTGTACGGGCGGCAACGGCGGGCTATTCGGCAACGGCGGCAACGGCTTCAACGGTGGCAACGGCGGCAATGGCACGTTGTTCGGCAACGGAGGCAACGGCGGCGCCGGGAACGCTTTGTACAACGGAGGCGCCGGTGGCAATGGTGGCAACGGCGGGATGATCTACGGCAACGGTGGTTACGGCGGCCTCGGCGCGCAGACGGTCGGAGGTTCGCACGGCGGTCGCGGCGGTTCGGCCGGTCTCCTCGGTAGGGGTGGCAACGGCGCCAAGGGCGGAACGTCCACAGGCGACTTCCACGGCGGTGTGGGCGGCGAGGGCGGCGACGGCGGCTGGCTCTGGGGCGACGGCGGCGCGGGCGGAACCGGCGGTGACGCCATTTTGAACGGCCAGACCGGAGGCAGAGGCGGCGACGGTGGAAACACCGGACTCCTCTCGCAATGGGGCAGTGCCGGCGCGGGTGGCGTCGGTGGCAAGGGAAGCTTCGGCGGCCAGGGTGGCGATGGCGGCGACGGCGGGAAGCTGTCCCTGTATGCGGCTGGCGGGGCGGGTGGCGACGGCGGCGACAGTCCCTATCAGGGCACCGGCATCGACCACGGTGGCAACGGCGGGAACGGCGGCAGCGGCGGTCTCCTGATGGGCAACGGTGGGGCGGGTGGCGACGGCGGTAGCGGCGGTGGCGACGGCGGACACGGCGGCAACGTCGGGTTGTTGTCGCTCATCGGCCGGGGCGGAGATGGCGGTCGCGGAGGCCGCGGCCAGGCCGGAATCCCCGGTATCAACGGCTCGGCAGGCAGCCTCGACGGCCAGGTCGGTGGTCAGGGCGGAGCGGGCGGCGATGGCGGTGACGGTGGCAACGGCAGCTGGGTGATCGGCCTCGGTGGTAACGGCGGAAGCAGCGGCGCGGGCGGTACCGGCGGGAACGGCGGCAAAGGCCGGTACGCCGACGATCAGCCGTTCTCCACCGGCGGTGACGGTTTCGCTGGTGGTAACGGCGGCAACGGCGGCGCCGGCGGAGCGGGCGGGTCCGTCAGCGGAACGCCCGGCTCGGGACACTTCTTTCTGGTGATTCCCGGTGCGGGCGTCGTGGGCGCCGTCGGCCCGGGAGGCGATGGCGGTGCGGGCGGTGACGGTGGCGTCGGCGGCGGGACCGAAGACCCCGACGGCGTCGCCGGAGCAGGCGGCAACGGCGGGATCGGTGGTGCGGGCGCAGCCGGTGGCTTCGGCGCTGCCGGCGGTGGGGGCGGTGCCGGCGGAAAGGGTGCCTTCGGCGGAGACGGTGGCACGGCCAACCAGGGCGGCGTCGGCGGTAACGGCGGAGATGGCGGTGCAGGCGGCACCGGCGGCCTCAGCTCGGAGGTCTATGCGCCTGGCACGGGCGGAGCGGGTGGCGCCGGAGGAGCGGCAGGCAATGGCGGCGACGGGGTCACCGGCGGTGTCGGTGGCAACGGTGGCGATGGCGGCAACGGTGGTACCGGCGGCACGTACGACGGGGCCGGTGGCCTTGGCGGTGCGTGGGGAGATCGCGGCATCGGTGGAATCGGCCAGAACGGGAACTACGCGGCCTACGGCGCGTACGGCACCCCGGGCGCTTCCGGCCTACCTGGCCCGTCGTTCGGCGCCAACGTCTCGACGTTGATCGCCAACCCGACGCCGAACTTCGGCTTCGACTCGTTCTTGGCCGATCTCGGCAGGCAACTCGGCTACATATTCTTCAACCGCACGCCGACGCTGTGGACCTCACAGGGCACCCAGGAGGTGTCGGCCGGTCAGATACGGGTCGACCTCAACGGGACGAGCGTCAACGGATTTCCCCCCAACTACACCATCGTGGAGGGCCCCAAGTACGGCACGTTGACCCCCACCGATACTCCCGGCGGCTACATCTACACCGCGGATCCGGCCTTGGCCGAGATGGGGATCACCGACTACATCACCGTTCGAGTCGACAACAGCACTGCGGCAACGCTTCCCGGATTGGCTGGAGTCGTACAGCGCATGCTGCACTCCTTCGCCATGATGCTCGGGGTGGCGCAGACCGACAGCGTCGAGCAGAAGGTGACCGTCACGGTGGCCGGTAGCGGCCAGATCGGCGACAGGATCGCGGCCCTCAAGTACTGGACGAACCAGAGCTACAGCAACTGCATGTTGCAGGCGACGGCCATGGCGGTGGCGCAGGCCACCGACCAGTACGCCTACACCGAGGACTACATGGTCAATCTGGCAAAGACGACCGACAGCGTCGCGACGCCGGGCGCCAAGATGTATCTCAACGAGAACGTCGACCAGGGTGTGTCGGAGCGGGATGCGGTGGCGTTGATGAACGGGCCACTCGGCGTCAGCGCAACGATGAACCAGTACGGCACGGTGAACTCGGCCGGCACCACCGTCAGCACGTTGCAAGACGGGCAGCAGGCGCTCAACGACATGATGGCAGCGATGGCAATGGGCAAGGCGACGATCGTCACCTATGCCGTGGCCGATGTCTGGAGCGCGGCCTACGGCTACGTTCCGAGCCCGGGGGATAGCTTCTTCTCCATGGATCACGCGGCAGTGGTCACGCAGGTCGACCTGCAACGGGGCGTCGTCTACGTCAACGACAGCTCTGCCGGCCCCAGCGGTGACCCGAAGGGTAAGGGCATGGCGGTGCCGATCGGTGCATTCATGACCGGTTGGCAGTCGGGCAACTACACCCTGATCACCGTCGAGAAGACCGCTGGCTGAGTCGGTTTCGAGACAACGGAGGGGCGGCCGCCGTGGCCGCCCCTCCGACTCGAGTAGTGGTCGCTCGCTCGATCCTGCGCCCCAAGTCGTCCAGTTCGTCGAGTTCGAGGCTTGCGCCCCAGACCTGGTCTCGTTTGAGGTTGGTCAGTGGGCGTAGAAGATCGGGGTCCAAGGCAACGGCAAAAGTAGTTTGGCGGTCGCGCTGTGACGCCTGAATCGGTCCCTTCATGTTGCGCCACTCAACGGGTATCTCAACCAAACGCTCTGCGTTAGTGCGTGATTCGGTGGAGGCAGATTTCGATGATTTCGCGAACGTGACGATCAGTGGGCGTAGTTCACCGGCACGGTAGGTGGTGAGTGCGCAGAAGTAGCGTTCTCGGTGAGCAACAAGCGCCGATGTGAGGAGACGACGGAGGGGGTCGTCGCTCCCCTTCGCCTAAAAATAACGCCGATGAGTGCCCTGCCGATGCAGCCGTTGCCGTTGGTAGAGGGATGGACTGATTCGAGCCGCGCTTGCGCGACGGCGTGCGGTTCGCGAAGTCGACCAGATCGTCCATGTGCGGGGACATCGTGACTGGCGTGGCGGTACGTAGAGTGCGTCTCGCGGAGAGTAGTCCTTCCGCCGATCCAGTTTTGGACAGTTCTCAGTCGACCGGCATGCTGCCTCTCGGTCGGGTCTTCTCGCGTCAGCGCCTCTTGTGCGCGCAGGATTGCGGACATCTTGATGGGCGCATCTCGACTGACGCTCGCGGTCTTGACGTTCAGGGCGGTGGACGCCGCCACCGTCGAGACCGTGCTCGAATTGCGTCGTCCGCGTGAGTGCGCGCGTAGTCGTCCACGCTGGCTTCAAGCTCGATCTCCGACGACGCCACCGATTCCGTTCGAAGTAGGAGAGCGGTGATCGCCTCAAGGTGGGTTCCGTGCCTGCTGTCCAGTCGAGAGATCTCGCTCATGGCGGCTTCGAGTTCGACCGCGATTTCCGCATCGATGTTGGCATTGAATATGGCGATGATAGGGCGAAGCGACACCGTGAAGGACTGAAGTGTCCTGTCCTCGAGGGTGATCCGATGGGTGTGCGCCCACGGGCGCTCCTCTGGGCAGTGCTTGCCGCAGGAGCTTGCCGCTCACAAAGAACCCTTGTGGGTTCACAGGAGTGAGCCGTCTACCGGATGTCATCACGTGGGCGAAGCATGAGAACCAGCACCTCACAATCCAATTCAGGAGGCACTTCGCATGGAACACGTATACGAAATCAGGGGCGGGGCCGGCTTCACCACGGCATGTGCGGTCGCTGCGGTCGGGATCGCGATCGTGCTGGCCCCGACTGCTGTCGCCAGTACCGATCCAGACGTCCCCTACGGCGCCACCCCGACTACCTCGACCGCGCCGATTTACCACGTCGACGACCAGGACGAGGTGGATACGTCAGGAGGATTCGTCGATCGCCCTTTCTGAGCCCACCACCGACCGTTGACACACATCACCACCACGAGGAGATCGACATGAAGGTTCGTTACATCGGCGCACTACTGACCGCGGCCGCCGCGGCGACGATCGCCGCCGCTCCAGCCGCCTTGGCGGACGTGACCGTGGTCCAACGTCCCGGCAATGCCGAGATCACCACCACACCAGGTGCGGCCGTGAAGCGCGCCGCAGAGCTTCAGCAACCCTTCGCTGACGGACCGTTCTTGGTGTTCCACCACTGACCCGTTGAGTCGCGGTGCGCGGTGCCGCACACCGGGAGCACTGGTGAACAGCGTTGACGAAGGCGATGTGGAGCCGATGACGGGAATCGAACCCGCGTATTCAGCTTGGGAAGCTGATGTTCTGCCATTGAACTACATCGGCCTGGCCAGCTGGGCTGGTGATCACGAAGGTTAGCACCCCCGGTCACCGGGCCTGATCGGAGTAGCGGACAGCAGCCCCGACGGCTGCATGCCGAGTGTGAAGTTGTTGGACGGTTGAGTGCGGAATGTGGTGAACAACTGCACATTCGACGGACCCGCGGTCCGCCGTCAGGCCAGCGGCGCGAACGCCTCGGCCAGGGCCCGGTAGGCGTCCAGGCGCGCCGGGCCACGGGGCATGCCGAAGTCGGGGACGATCACCTCGTCGACGCCCTCTTCGCGCCACGTCGCGGCGGCCTCGGCGATCCGCGCGGCCGGTCCGTAGACCACCGGCTGCGGCATCGACTCGGCGGCCGACTTCGCCTTGGCTTCGGCCTCCGCCGAATCGGTGACCATCACCACCGCCTGCGTCGAGCGCCACACCGTGGCCGGGTCGCGGCCCTCCTTCTCGCACGCCGCGTCCAGCGCCGCCGAGCGCTCGCTGAACTCACCCGGCGCGGACCACTGATTCCACTCCTGGGCGTGCCGCGCGATCAGCCGCAGCATCCGCGGGCCGGTCCCGCCGACCAGCAGCGGCAACGGCGACTGCACCGGCTTCGGCTCGCACAGCGCGTCGGACAGCTTGTAGTACTGCCCGTCGAACGTCGTCGTCTCGTTGGTCAGCAGCCCCGAGATGACCGTGAGCCCCTCGGCGAAGCGGTCGACCCGCTCCTTGGGTTCGCCCAACTCCAAGCCGTACTGCTCGTGCTCGGTTTCCTGCCAGCCCGCCCCGAGCCCAAGGGTGAAGCGGCCGTTGCTGATTCGGTCGATCGTCACCGCGAGGTTGGCCAGCACGGCCGGGTGCCGGAACGTCATCGACAGCACCAGGTTGGCCAACCGGACCTGCGACGTGACGGTGGCCAGTGCGGCCATCACGGCGGTGGCCTCCAGCCAGTCGCTCGTCTGGCCCGGTTTGTCGCCGGGGGACATGAAGTGATCCGCAACGTAGACCGAATGCCAGAACCCGTCGTCGGCGAACTGCGCCAGTTCGAGCACGTCGTTCCACGGTTGAGTCGTCGATGGCCACACGGAGAATCGCACGTCGCCAGTTTAGGGACGAACGCTGTGAGCGTGCCGGGGCTGAATGTGTGCCCGCCCGCTAGGCTCGTCGGGTGCTGCTCTCCGATCGCGACATTCGGGCCGAGATCTCCGCAGGCCGCCTGGCAATAGACCCGTTCGACGACAGCCTCATCCAGCCCTCGAGCGTCGACGTCCGACTCGACAACCTGTTCCGCGTCTTCAACAACACCCGGTACACCCACATCGACCCCGCGCTGCGGCAGGACGATCTGACGACCCTGGTCGAGCCGAAGGAAGGCGAACCCTTCGTGCTGCATCCCGGCGAGTTCGTGCTCGGGTCGACGCTGGAGCGCTGCGCACTTCCCGACGACCTCGCCGGCCGACTGGAGGGCAAGTCCTCACTCGGCCGCCTGGGCCTGTTGACCCACTCGACGGCGGGTTTCATCGATCCCGGCTTCACCGGACACATCACGCTCGAGCTGTCCAACGTGGCCAACCTGCCCATCACGCTGTGGCCCGGGATGAAGATCGGTCAGCTGTGCCTGCTGCGACTGACCAGCCCCGCCGAACACCCGTACGGCAGCGCGAAAGTGGGCTCGAAATATCAGGGCCAGCGCGGTCCGACCCCGTCGAAGTCCTACCAAAACTTCCTCAGGCACTGACCCGGCCGCCGCGGGTAGGGTCGACGACGTGGGCTGAAGCCCGACGCGTCCGATGTAACGATTGCGTCGGCGGTGGCGATGGAACGTAAGGCGCGCTGCGCGCGTTTCAGCCTCTGTGGAAACAGAATACGACGGCACAGCTAACACTTTGGAGGGGTTCGTGGACATCGTACTAGGTGTGTCCTTGACGCCAAAGACGGTGCGACTCGTGCTGGTCGAGGGCAAGGAAGCCGACGGCAAGATCGTCGACCACGACACCTTCGACGTCACACCGTCCGACGACTCGGCAACGTCCAGCGCATCCGCACAGGTGGTCGCCGCCGTGCTGGGAACGCTCGAAAGTGCCCGCGAAGGCGGTCACCAGCTGAAGGCCATCGGCGTCACCTGGAGCGATCACCAAGAGGCCGCGAAGCTGCGCGACGCGCTGGCCGCCGCGGGCGTCCACGACGCGATCCTGGTCTCCGAACTTCACGCCGCGGGAGCCCTCGCCCAGACCGCGGGACGCGCGGTGGGCTACGAGACCACCGGCCTGCTCTTCCTCGACCGCGACACCGCCACGCTGTCGGTCGTGCGCACCGACGACGGCTCCATCGTGAAGGTGCTCAGCAGGAGCCTGCACAGCACCGACGCCATGGCAGTGCTGTCCGACATGGCCTCGGCCGCCGCCGCGCAGGACTCGCCGCCGCAGGGCATGTTCGTCGTCGGGTCCGGCGTCGACGTCGCGTCGGTCAAGGCTCATCTGCAAGACCTGGTCGACGTGCCGGTCAACGCCCCCGAGGAGTCGGGTCTGGCGCTGGCCCGTGGCGCGGCAATCGCGGCGGCCAACGCCCCGATCTTCGACGCGTCGACGGTCGGCCTCGCGTACTCGCAGGACCCCGACGGTGTGACCGCGGGAAACGATTACCCCGGGCTGTCCGGTGCCGACACTCAGATGCGCTTGGTCGGGGTGGACGCTCCGCTGGGCGCCGACGACCTCGATTTCGCCGTCGAGGCACCGGCCGAAGAGGGGCGCAAGCCGTTCCTCCTGGTCGGCAGCGCGCTGACGTCTGTGTTCGTCATCGGCGTGATCGCCCTTGTCATCTCGCTGGCCGTGAGCATTCGCCCGACGGCCGACCAGCGCCCCGATCCCGGTCAGAGCGCGATCGTGCCCAACGCCGCGGCACCTGCCGCCCCCATGCCGGAGATCGCGCCGCAGCCGGGCGCCGCCCCGGCCCCGCCCGCCCCCGCGCCTCCCGCGGAGACCATCAAGGCGCCGATCCCGGTCGTCCAGCAGGAGCAGGCCCCGAAGCGTCAGGTGTACGTCGCGCCGCCGGAGGCACCGCCCGCGCCCGCTCCCGATCCGCCTGCCGCACCGCCTGCACCGGCCCCCGTGGTCGCCCCGCCGGTCCCCGCGGTGCTACCGCCGTTGCTGCCCAACATCTTCTCCCCGCCGGTGCAGCAATATCCGCAGTACAACCAGTACCCGCAATACAACCAGTACCCGCAGCAGCAGCCACCCTGGCAACAACAGCCACCGTGGCAGCCCCAGCCCCAGCGCCCACCGTGGCAGCCGCAGCCCCAGAATCCCTGGCAGCCACCGGGCAACCAGGGCCCGTCGCACGACGATGACGACTGGCCCGGCTCCGGTGGTCACGACGGCTGGCCAGGTTCCGGCGGCCACGACGGCCGACCGGGTCGTGGGGACGACGGCCCCGGTGGTGGCCCCGGCGGTGGACGTGGGGGCGGCCAGAACTGCTTCCTGATCTTCTGCGCTCCTGCAGGGCGCTAGCCAGGCCTGAACCCGGGGAAACCCGACTCGTCACCTAGCGTTGGTCTGCCGCTCGGTGGCGCGTGGGTTTCAGCTCATCGCAGCGGGATATGCAGGCAGTATGCGATGCACTGTGTTCGGTACGGGGTACCTCGGCGCGACCCACGCCGCCGGGATGGCCGAACTCGGTCACGAGGTCCTCGGGGTCGACGTCGACCCTGGCAAGGTGGCCAAGCTCGCCTCGGGTGAGATTCCCTTCTACGAGCCCGGACTGCGAAAGGTGCTGCGCGACAACCTCGATGCGGGCCGGCTGCAGTTCACCACCGACTACGACGCGGCGGTCGACTTCGCCGACGTGCACTTCCTCGGCGTCGGAACGCCGCAGAAGAAGGGTGAGTACGGCGCCGACCTGCGCCACGTGCACGCGGTCGTCGACACGCTGGTGCCTCGACTCAAGCGCTCCGCGGTGATCGTGGGCAAGTCGACGGTGCCGGTCGGCACTGCGGCGGACCTCTCCGAGCGGGCCCGGCGGCTGGCGCCGTCGGGGGTCAGCGTCGAGATCGCCTGGAACCCCGAGTTTCTCCGGGAGGGATTCGCCGTGCAGGACACCCTGCATCCCGATCGCATCGTGCTTGGGGTGCAACCTGATTCACGATGGGCCGAGTCGGCGATGCGCGAGCTGTACGCCCCCATCCTGGACGCCGGCGTGCCGCTGTTGGTGACCGATCTGCAGACCGCCGAACTGGTCAAGGTGTCGGCGAACGCCTTCCTGGCGACCAAGATCTCGTTCATCAACGCCATCTCCGAGGTGTGCGAGGCCGCGGACGCCGACGTGACGATGCTCGCCGACGCGCTCGGCTACGACCCACGGATCGGGCGCCGATTCCTCAACGCCGGCTTGGGCTTTGGCGGCGGTTGCCTGCCCAAGGACATCCGGGCGTTCATGGCCCGCGCCGGTGAATTGGGCGCCAACCACGCGCTGACCTTCCTTCGCGAGGTGGACAGCATCAACATGCGCCGCCGCACGCGGATGGTGGAGTTGGCGACCACGGCGTGCGGCGGGTCTCTGCTCGGGGCCAACGTCGCCGTCCTCGGCGCCGCCTTCAAACCGGAGTCCGACGACGTGCGCGACTCGCCCGCACTGAACGTCGCCGGCCTGCTTCAACTCAACGGCGCCGCCGTCAACGTCTACGACCCGAAGGCGATGGAGAACTCGAAGCGCGTGTTTCCGACGTTGAACTACTCGACGTCGGTCGTCGAGGCGTGCGACCGTGCCGACGCCGTCCTGGTGCTCACCGAATGGGAGGAGTTCGTCGACCTCGACCCGGCCGAGCTCGCCGCGACGGTCCGCTCGAAGGTCGTCGTCGACGGCCGCAACTGCCTCGACGTGGAGAAATGGCAGTCGGCCGGCTGGCGGGTGTTCGCGTTGGGCCGCCGGATACCGGAGCCCTTGGCTTCCTAGCAGTGTGGCGTCCTAGGGTCGTAGCGTGAAGGCATGACCGTCTACGCGCTCAACCTCTTCGACGTCGCCAACCGCGACGAGTACCTGGCCTACTCCAAGCGGTCGGTCGCCGAGGTCGCCAGGTACGGCGGCAAGGTGGTGGCGTTGGGCAAGTTCCGCGAGAACGTCCAGGGCGAGGTCGCGGGCCGGCAGGTGTTGATCCTGGTGGAGTGGCCCGACAAGGACGCCTTCGACGGGTACTGCAACGATCCGACGCTGGCCGATTTGCACGCGCACCGCGAGAACGGAACGTCGGCGTACGTCTGGCAACTGTTCGACCGGTTGGACGATCTGCGACCGGTGCTTAAGCTCGGGTCATGACGCGGGCACCCAGGCCGAAGATCAGACAACGACTGCACTGGTTCGCGCTGCACGGGGTGATCCGTGGCCTGGCGTCCTACGGGGCCAAGCACGGCGAAATGCAGGGCAGGCTGATCGCCGACCCCGCGGTGCGCGCCGATCCCGGCGGCTTCGCCGACGAACTCCGCGAGCACGGCACGATCGTCCGGGGTCGTGCGGCGTGGTTGACCGCCGATCATGCGGTGGCGCACCAACTTCTGCGTTCCGACGACTTCTCCGTCACCTCGATCGGCAAGACCCTGCCGGGACCGCTGGGGTGGATCGAGCAGAAGACCACCGTCAAGGGCAGGTTGCACCCGCTGCTTCCGCCGTCGATGCTGTCTGTCGAACCGCCGGAGCACACGCGCTACCGCAAGACCGTGTCGTCGGTGTTCACCACCAGAGCCGTTGCGGCACTGCGGGAACGAGTGGAGCAGGCGGCGGTCGCCCTCCTCGACGGCATCGAAGCAGGCCCCGCCGATCGCGTCGACGTGGTGGACGCCTACTGCGCCCAACTACCGGTCACCGTCATCGGAGACATCCTCGGCGTACCCGATCACGACCGTCCTCGCATCCTCGAGTTCGGCGAGCTCGCCGCCCCGAGCCTCGACGTCGGGCTGTCGTGGGACCAATACCTGCGCGTGGAGCGCGGACTCGACGGGTTCAACACGTGGCTCGCGCAGCACCTCGGTCACCTCAAGCGACACCCCGGTGACGACCTGATGAGTCAGATCATCGCCGCCGGCGACGACGGCACGCGGCTCGACGACGAAGAGCTGCGCGCGACGGCGGGTTTGGTGCTCGCAGCGGGGTTCGAGACCACGGTCAACCTGCTGGGCAACGGAATTCGGATCCTGCTCGAGCACCCCGACCAGTTGGCCATGCTCCGCGACGATCCGGAGTTGTGGCCGGGCGCGGTCGAGGAGATCCTGCGGCTGGAGTCACCGGTGCAGTTGAGTGCCCGCCTCGCGCGCGTCGACACCGAGGTCGCGGGCCGGGCGGTCGCGGCCGGCGAGCTCGTCATCCTCTACCTGGCGGGCGCCAACCGCGACCCCGAGGTGTTCGACGACCCGCACCGGTTCGACGTCACCCGCGGCAACGCGGGCAAGCACCTCTCGTTCTCGGGCGGCAGGCACTTCTGCCTCGGCGCTGCCCTGGCCCGCGCGGAGGGCGAGGTGGGGCTGCGCGCCTTCTTCGACCGCTATCCTGACGCGCGACTCGCGGGTGACGGGAGCCGTCGCGACACCCGGGTGCTGCGCGGATGGGCGACGTTGCCGATCACGCTCGGAGAGGCCCGCGCGGCGGTACCGTCTTAGGCGTGGACTTCCGCGCAACGCTGCTCGGGGAGACCCGGGCCCTCGGTGACGTCATCCGGACCGCAGACCCCGAGACTCCGGTGCCGTCCTGCCCCGGCTGGACGATGAATCAGCTGCTCAAACACGTCGGTCGTGGCCACCGCTGGTCGGCGCAGATCATCGCCGAGCGCAGGCGGGAACCGCTCGATCCCCGGGAAGTGCGCGACGGAAAGCCGCCGGGGGACGTCGATGGCGCGGTCGACTGGCTGAACACCGGTGCTCAGGCGGTCATCGATGCCGTCGACCGGGTTGGGGCGGACGCCAGGGTGTGGACGTTCACCGGGGCTAGACCGGCCGGCTGGTGGATCCGCAGGCGCGTCCACGAGGCGACCGTGCACCGCGCCGACGCAGTCTTGGCCGTCGGCGGTGAGTACGACTTGCTAGCCGAGCTCGCAGCCGACGGCATCAGCGAATGGGTCGAACTCGCCGTGACCGGCGCCGACCGTCACCACCCGCCGCTAAAGCGCAGCCAGACGCTGCACCTGCACGCCACCGACGAGGGGCTCGGCCCCACGGGTGAGTGGACCATCACCAACGACGAGGACGGCGTGCAGTGGTCCCACAATCACGCCAAGGGCGAGGCGGCGGTGCGGGGCAGTGCGGTCAACCTGCTGCTGGCGTTGGCCCGCCGCCGCACCACGGCCGAGGCGGGTCTCGAGGTGTTCGGCGACGAGGCGGTCTGGGATACCTGGCTGAACGGCACGCCGTTCTAAGCCCTTTGGGGCTGGGGTGTCGCGAGCACGGCGGCGATCCCCGTCGTCAGCGGCACCGACAGGGCTAGCGCGATACCACCGACCGCGGACCGCGCGACCTCGATGGCGACGCTTTCGCTGGTCAGCACGTCGCCGAGCGACCGGTTCGCGACGCTGAAGAGCAGCAGCAGCGGTAGAGCGCTGCCGGCGTACGCCAGCACCAGCGTGTAGACGGTGCTGGCGATGTGGTCGCGGCCGACACGCATCGCCCCGGTGAAGATGGCCCGCCGGGTGGCGCCGTGCTCGGCGATCTCGAAGGCGGTCGACGCCTGGGTGACCGTCACGTCGTTGAGCACGCCGAGTGACCCGATGATGAACCCGGCGAGCAGCAGTCCTGTGATCGAGACGTTGCCGAGGTAGGCGGCCACCTCGTTGTTCTGATCCTCGGACAAGCCGGTGAGGTGAACCAGTTCGATTGTCGCCCAGGATAATACGGCCGCAAGAAGCAGGGCGGTCAAGGTGCCGAGCAGGGCGGCGCTGGTGCGCAGACTCACCCCATGTGCCAGGTAGATGACGGCGTACAGGATCGCCCCCGAGGCCACCAGCGAGACCGGGACGGCGGGGGCGCCGTCGCGCAACGCGGGCAGAAGGAACATCATCAGGACGCCGAACGCGACCACGATGCCGACGATCGCACGCAGTCCACGCCACCTCGCCACCGCGACGACCACGACCGCGAACAAGGCGGCCACGATGCCGAGCGGCCAGCTGCGTTCGAAGTCGTAGAAGGCATACGTCGTGGTGCCGTTCTGGTCGACCTGCCTGCTGACCCGCACCTCGTCGCCCACCGCGAGGCTCGGCTGGCCGGGGCCACCGCTGAACTCCAGCAGCGTGTCGGCGCCCGTGTTCGGCCCCGAGCCGATCTCGACGAGGGATTGGACGCACTCCCCACCGCCGGGCTGAGCGGCGACGGGGGCCGACGTCAGCACCCCGCCCGCCGACGGGCTCCCGCACGGTCCCTGGGCGCTGGACACCACGCGGCCGGACTCCGTGGTGACGGCGCCGCCCGCGGCGTTCTGAAACGGAAGCGGCACGTCGACGCTCTGGTGGCTCGGCCACAGCAGGGCCATCCCGGCGATCACCGCGACGCCGATGGCGACGAGCAGTCCGACGACGATCTTGGCCGCCATCGGGCCGAGTGGCGCTGGGCCGGAGGACATGGAGTGCGAGTGCGAATGCGCCACCCGGACAGGGTAGAGGTGAGGCTCGTGCGCGGGGTGTGCGGAAGGATGACGCCGGTGCGGGTCCTGTGGCGGTTCGGTCTGGTCTGTTGGTTGGCCGCGGCGGTGTGGTACTTCCTGAGGCCGCCGTCGCTGTGGCTGCTCGACGGGGTGGTGGTCCCGCTGATGGCGGTGCTCTACGTCTTTGGCTTGGCGGCGGTGGTCGTCGGGCTCGTCGCGGGTCGGCGCCGGATACTGCTGCTGACCCTGGTTCCGGTGATGGTCGTCGTCACCGCGATGGTGAACCCGGCGTGGCAGGTGGCACCACGGACTTGGTTCGCGATGCACCGCCCGCTGTTCGACATGGCGCTCGCGACGGAACCGGGAAACCTCTACTACGGCAACGCCTTACCGCTGCCGCTGCGATTCCTGAGCGTTGAGGGGCGGGTGTCGGATCAGGAGGGGCGTCGCTTCTTCCCCCAGTGGATCGGCATTCCCGACGACGCGGGCGGCTACCTTTACGACCCGGTGCAATCGCCCGCCGGTGTCGACCTCTACGGAATGCTGTGCGGCAATCCCGTCGACCTCGGTGACGGCTGGTGGATGTGTGGGATGGACGACACAGGGCGGTGACTACTGGCGGTAGCTGGCCAGGAAGTTGCCGAGCCGGTCGATGGCGTTGGTGAGGTCACGGGCCCACGGCAGCGTCACGATGCGAAGGTGATCGGGTGCGGGCCAGTTGAATCCGGTGCCCTGCACCACCAGGATCTTCTCCTGCAGCAGCAGGTCGAGCACCAACTGCTCGTCGTCGTGGATGTCGTGCACCTCGGGGTCGAGGCGGGGGAACGCATAGAGCGCTCCCTGGGGCTTCACGCAGGACACACCGGGGATCTCGTTGAGCTTGTTCCACGCGACGTCGCGCTGTTCGAGCAGGCGCCCGCCGGGGAGAACCAAATCCTCGATGCTCTGATGGCCGCCGAGGGCCACCTGAATGGCATGTTGCGCAGGCACATTCGGGCAGAGCCGCATGTTGGACAGCAGGTTGATGCCCTCCAGGAAGCTCGCCGCGTGCTCCTTGGGCCCGGTGATCGCCAGCCAACCGGCGCGGTAGCCCGCCACGCGATAGGCCTTCGACAGGCCGTTGAAAGTCAGGCACAGCTGATCGGGCGCCACCGACGCCATCGCGATGTGCTCGGCGTCGTCGTAGAGGATCTTGTCGTAGATCTCGTCGGCAAGCAGCAGCAACTGGTACTTGCGGGCCAATTCGGCGATCTGCTCGAGGTTTTCGCGGGTGTACACCGCACCGGTCGGGTTGTTCGGGTTGATCACGACGAGCGCCTTGGTGCGCTCGGTGATCTTCGATTCGATGTCGGCGACGTCCGGCATCCAGCCCTGCGTCTCGTCGCACAGGTAATGCACGGGCGTGCCGCCCGCCAACGCCGTCGACGCCGTCCACAACGGATAGTCCGGTGCCGGGATCAGCACCTGGTCGCCGTTGTCGAGCAGCGCCTGCAGCGTCATCGTGATGAGCTCGGAGACGCCGTTGCCGAGGTAGACGTCGTCGACGTCCAGATACGGGAAACCGTCCACCAATTCGTACTTGGTGACCACTGCCCGGCGGGCCGAGACGATGCCCTTGGAGTCGGAGTACCCCTGGGCGTAGGGGAGTGCCTGGATCATGTCGCGCATGATCACGTCGGGCGCCTCGAAGCCGAACGGGGCTGGGTTGCCGATGTTCAGCTTGAGGATGCGATGGCCGTCCGACTCGAGCCGCGCCGCGTGCTGGTGCACGGGGCCACGGATCTCGTAGAGGACGTCCTGCAGCTTGGTGGACTGCGCAAACGTGCGTTGCCGTGGCTGGTTACCGGGCACCTGGTGGGTACTCACGTCGTCAAGTCTCCCATGGCTGTTCAAGCGCATTTCTCGCCCGCCGGCGTCGGCGCAGGTCGAATGCGGAGTCGGTTCGCCATCGTTTTCACGACAGGTCGGACACGTTCGTGCAAATCCTGGCTACGACCGCATGATTTGCGCGGGGGTGGCGGTTAACTTGCCGAGTCCACATCGGTCGGAAGGCGCAGAGATGAAGCTGGTAGTCACACGCACGTTGGCCGCGGCCATCCCCGTAGCCATGGCAATCACGGCCGTCGCCGCGGGCCTGGCGGCGCCGGCCCTCGCCGACCCGCCATTGCTCAACGGAACGTACTCCGGTGGCGACGTGCTCAACCTCTGGACGATTGCGACGACGTGCGGCACCACTGGATGCGCGGGCAGCGTCTCCAGCAATCAGGGCTGGACCGTCCCCGCGACCCTCGTCGACGGGAAGTGGAACTTCAAGATCACCAAGCCCGACGGTGCCATTTGCGCTGACGGCAGCTACGCGCCTGCCTACATCTCGCTGACCCTCGACCCCGCGACACTGGCGGGCACGATCACCACCGACTCGAACTACGACTGCCCCGGCGGCACGATCACCCAGGCCCCGTTCCAGCTTCACCAGGTGAGCTGACGCACACGGGTTCCTAGGCGACCGTCGCGCCAGCTATCGCTTTCCGGGACGACGGACGCCCGGTGCGATGCCGAGGCCCTTCACCGGAGCCTCGGGTTCGGCGGGCGTTGCCGCTGCGGCGGGTTCGCTCACCGGCTCCGGCGCCGAATCCTCTGCTGCGGGAGCGGCCTCCGGTTCGGGTTGCGGCGCAACGTCTTCCGCGGGCTTCGGGGCGGCTGCCTTCTTGCTCCCCGGTCGACGGGCGATGGCCAGGCCCTTTACTGGCGGTTCTGGCTTCTCGAGACCGAGATCCGAATCAGCCGACTCCGCAGGGTCGGTGCCCGCCTCCGCCTCGTCTGGCGCGACGTTTGCCGGTTGCACGACCGTGGAGGACGCCTCCGCGGCAGGGGCAGCGGCCTTCTTGCTGCCGGGGCGCTTGGCGATCGACAACCCCTTCACCGGTGGCTCGGCCTTGGCCGGCTCGGCCGCAGCGGGAGCGGCTTCCGCCGCCGGGGTTGCCGGCGTCTCAGCGGCAGCGGGGGCAGCGGCCTTCTTGCTGCCCGGGCGCTTGGCGATGCCGAGGCCCTTGACGGGCGGTTCGGCGGCTGCCGGTGCCGTCTCGGTCTCCGTCGGGGCCTTTACGGTTGGGGCGTCGGGTGCCGGGGCGGCCTTCTTGGCGCCCGGCTTCTTGGCGATGGCGAGACCCTTGACCGGGGCTTCGGCGGCGGGTGCCTCGGGGGTGGCCTCGGCAGGTGCGGCATCGGCCTTCGCGGCGGGCTTGCGGCCCGGCTTCTTGGCGATGGTCAGACCACCCTTGGCAGGGGCCGCGGGGGCTTCCGTCGTCGCCGTCTCGGCCTTGGCCACCGGTGCGGCCTCTTCCTCCGCGACGACCGGCTCGGCCACGGCGGGGGCCTGCTCCTCGCGCTCGGCGACGCGGGCGGCGAAGGCCTTTGCCGCCGCGCCCTTCTCCGGCAACGAGACCGAGTCCTTGTCCAGCGACGCGAGCAGCAGCTGCGCGACGTCGAGGACCTCGGCCTGCTTGCCGGTCTCCTCGGCGAGGTCGCCGACGCCGTCGGTCATCATGACGCGGCAGAACGGGCAGCCGGTCGCGATCTTCGAGGCGTTGGTGTTCAGAGCTTCTTCGGCGCGCTCGTGGTTCACGCGCTTGCCGATGTGCTCTTCCATCCACATCCGCGCGCCGCCAGCGCCGCAGCACAGGCCGCGGTCGGCGTGGCGTGGCATCTCGGTCAGCGTCGCGCCGGAGGCTCCGATGAGCTCACGCGGTGCCGAGTACTCCTTGTTGTGGCGACCGAGGAAGCAGGGATCGTGATAGGTCACGTCCTGGCTGACCGGGCTGACGGGCACCAGCTTCTTGTCGCGGATCAGGCGGTTGAGCAGCTGGGTGTGGTGCACCACCGTGTAGTTGCTGCCCAGCTGCGGATATTCGCGGCCGATGGTGTTGAAGCAGTGCGGGCACGTCGCGATGATCTTGCGGTCGACGGTCTCGACACCCTCGAACACGCCGTTGATGGTCTCGACGTTCTGCGCCGCCAACTGCTGGAACAGGAACTCGTTGCCCGCGCGGCGAGCGGAGTCGCCGGTGCAGGTCTCGCCGCTGCCGAGGACGAGGAACTTCACGCCCGCGGTGGCAAGCAGTTCAGCGACGGCCTTGGTGGTCTTCTTGGCGCGGTCTTCCAGCGCTCCGGCGCAGCCGACCCAGAACAGGTACTCGAAGCCGTCGAAGGAGTCGACGTCCTCGCCGTAGACGGGCACGTCGAAGTCGACCTCGTCGATCCACTTGGTGCGTTCCTTGGGGCTCTGACCCCACGGGTTGCCGTTGCGTTCGAGGTTCTTGAACAGACCGTTGAGCTCGCCGGGGAACTCCGACTCGACCATGACCTGGTAGCGGCGCATGTCGACGATGTGGTCGATGTGTTCGATGTCGACCGGGCACTGCTCGACGCACGCGCCACAGTTGGTGCAGGACCACAGGACGTCGGGGTCGATGACGCCGCCCTGCTCCAGGGTGCCGACGAGCGGGCGGGTGGCCTGGTCGGGGCCGGAGCCGAGGATGCGTTCGAACCCGGATTCGGGAACGTGGTGGTGGTCGCCGTGGTCGGCGTCCTTCACCAGGGTTTCGGTGGCACCGCCCTCGGCGGTGTTCTCGGCCGGTGTCTCCTGGCCGCCGATGATGTACGGCGCCTTGGCGAACAGGTGGTCGCGCAGGTTCATGATGACGAGCTTGGGAGACAACGGTTTTCCGGTGTTCCATGCCGGGCACTGCGACTGGCAGCGGCCGCACTCGGTACACGTCGTGAAGTCGAGATAGCCCTTCCACGTGAAGTCTTCGATCTTGCCGCGACCGAGAACGGCGTCCTCGGCGGGATCCTCGAAGTCGATGTACTCGCGGTTGTACTCCATGGGTAGCAGCGGGCCGAGGCCGTTGGGCAGGCGCTTGAACGTCACGTTGACCGGTGCGAGGCCGATGTGAAGGTGCTTGGAGTGCAAGACGATCAGCAGGAAGACGAGCATGACGCCGATGTGGAGCAGCAGCGCCACGGTCTCGATGATCTCGTTGGGGCCGTGGCCGAGCGGTTCGAGGGCGGCACCGATGGAGTGGGAGAAGAACGCGCCCCAGCCGTAGGGCAGGTTGCCGGTGGCGACGGCCGCGCCGCGGAACAGCGCGTAGGTCCACACGACGTTGAAGATCATGAAGAGGATCAGCCAGGCGCCGCCGGTGTGCGAACCGTAGAAGCGGGAGTCGCGGCCGTATTCCTTGGGCTCCGAACGGAGTCGGATGATCGAGAAGACGACGATGCCGAGCAGCACGGCGAGGGCGAAGAAGTCCTGGAGGAACCCGAGCGCGTCCCAGTGCCCGACGAACGGGATGGCGAACTTCGGGTCGAACAGGACGCCGTAGGCCTCGAGGTAGACGGTGGACAGGACGAAGAAGCCCCACATGGTGAAGAAGTGGGCGATGCCGGGGATGGACCAGCTCAGCAGTTTCTTCTGGCCGAGGACCTCGGTGAACTGCGTGGTGATGCGCGCCTTGAGGTTGTCCTTGCGGGCGTCTTCGTCGATCGTCGGCTGCCCCGAACTGATCAGGTTCACCAAGAAGAGGACGCGTTTGGCGGCGAACCCCAACACGATTGCCGTCAAGAGAAGGCCAAGGGTCAGCCTGATTAGGGTTTGCGTGTCCACGCGCGCCTCCCGGGTTGAAGTTACCGCGCAGTAAGATAGCCGGTTACTGGTCGGTAACTTACGCTAGATGCCAGCTCATAGTGGCATCCGCGGCTTTCGTATCGCTACGAAGGCTGACCTAACCTACCGGTTGGTTGCCTGGGCGGTTGGTGTTAGTTCGCTAGTCGTGAACCCCGACCCCGCCTTCGCTGTGTCAGTCGTCACATTCGCCGAAACCGCGCCGCAGGGGCCGAAATTGGCAAATCTCAACTCGGCGCGCCCAACATCGCCCGAAGCATCGAGATCAGCTCCGACCGCGACTCGGCTCCCAGCCGACGTCGAATTCGCGCCACGTGGTGCTCGACGGTCTTCGCCGAGATGAAGAGCTGGCTGCCGATGTCGCGGTACGGCATGCCCTGCAGCAGCAGCTCGGCCACCTCGCGCTCGCGATCGGACAGCCGGGACTCTCGCGCCGTCGACGAACCGGGGCGTGGCGCGGCCGCCACAGGCGCTTCGGCTACGTCGCCGCCGTCTTCTGTGCCCGCGGTGGTGAGCTTCAGGTCGCGCGCCAGCTGGAGCATGGCCCCGGACACCTTGCCGTCGGGGGTGTGCAGCGCCGCCTGGCTGGCCAGCCTCGTGGCGTCCCAGGTCAGCCCGAACTGTGTCAGCGAGCGGGCGGCCGCGGTCACCTCGCCCGCGTCGACGTGGTTGGCCAGCACCCGCAGCCACGTGCGCCCCGCGGTTGCCAAGGCCCGCGCGAACGAGCTGTGGGCGGCCGCCGCGGTCAGCGCCTGGCCATGCGGTGCCACCGACGCGGGCGAGTTCGCCAGAATGCCCGCGTGCACCCCCGACCAATGCAGTGGCACCGACCACAGGGGCGGATTGCCAAGGGCGCCAAGCAGAGTGAAGGCCTCGTCGAGTGTGGGCTTGACGAGGTCGACCTGTCCCAACCGGGCCGCGGCCACCCACAGTTCGCCGAGGGGCAGCAAGGCGTAGAGGTCGACGGAGTACTCCGTGAGCACCTCCATCGCCGCGTACCAGTGCTTGTGCACGGCGCCGCTGTCGCCGGCGCGCCGGGCCACCGCGGTCTGCAGCGCGGCGGCCCACAACGCGTCGCGCCGGTGCAGATTTGCACCGGCGACTGAGGCGGCGTCGGCGGCTGCGGCGGACAGCTGCCCGTCCAACATGCGGGCCCAGCCCAGCAACAGGGTGTGCCGGCGGGCGACGAACCCCTCGTCGTCGCCGGTGCCCCGGACGGCCCTGCCGATCACGCTGCGGGCTCGGACGGAGTCCCCGCCGTGCATCGCCACCAACGTGACAAGGGCTGACGGGGTATCGGGGGTGACGACGGCCGACACTTGCTCCGTCATCGACTGCGCCAACCGGGCGACGGCCGCCGGGTAGCCGCCGTCGACCGTCAGCAGCAGTCCCTCGGCGATTCCGCGAGCCGCCCGGGCGGTCGACGTCGGCGGACCCGAGACGTCGGCGCTCAACGCGGCGCGCGCCGATGCGACGTCGCCGACGCCCAGGGCGGCCACGACCGCGGCCGACCCCACGACGGCATCGGGATACGGACCGAGCCAGCGGAAGAGCTCCGCAGCCTGGGCGGCGCTGCCGTCGTGCAGCGCGACGCTCGCCGCGATCCGGACCGCCGCGGCCCGTTCGCCCGCGTCCTCGGAGCCGAGCAACTCGTCGGCGAGCCGGCCTGCCGTGGCACAGTCCCCGGTCAGCGCCAGCGCGTCGGCGAGTTTGGCGTTGAGCTCGCTGGCCCCCACCTTCGTGGCGGCACGGTACAGCCGGGCGGCATTGGCGGGGCGATCCTGGTTGCGGGCGGCGAGATCAGTCAGTGCCGCCGCCAGCCGAGGGTCGCGCAGCCCGTGCTCGGCGAGTCGCAGAGCCAGCTCGGTGGACAGCGTCGACTGCTCGAGTTGCGTTCGGAGCAAGGATGTTTCGACCTGATGATGGCGCGCGGCACCGATGATCTGGCCGACGTTCTGATGCAACGCGACGGTGAACGCCTGGCTGAGCGACGGGGCGATGAGCCCGCTGGCACGCGCGACGTCGACCAGCCGCTGCGCCTCGTCCTGGTCCACCCCCAGCGCGGCACCGACGTCGTCCGGGCCGAGTTCCTGGCTGAGCGACGACAGGAGAAGGGCGTCTAGCACCGGTTCCTCCACTCGACGCAACCGCTCGATCAACGCCACCTTGGCGGCCCGCGCGACGGCGTCCGCCGCGGACCCGCCGTCCGCGGACACCACCGCCGCCAACGCGGAATGGACGAGGAAGGGCAGGCCTGCGCTCGCCGCCATCGTGTCCCTGACCAGTTCGGCCGAGGGTGGCACGCCGAGAATCTCGGCGGCCAGCCGGTGTACGTCGGACGCCGTCATGGGGGTCAGCGTCAGCACGGGTGCCTCGCGGGTCATCGCCGTACGCAGGGCGGTCAGTGCGGGCTGGTGCGACAACGGTTCTGCCGCGACCACGACCGTCGCGGCGGGGTCGCCGATCAGCTCGACGAGCCGCTCCAGGTCTGCGGCGCCCAGAAGGTGGGCGTCGTCGATGACCACCGCCGCGTCCGGCGGGTCACCGGCGCGAGGTGGGCGCGCGACGACGGTCACGCCTGCCACGCGCAACGCGGCTCTGATCTCGGCGAGCGTGGTGGTCTTCCCGGTGCCGACGCCGCCGGACACCAGAACCTTCATCGGCTCGGTCGGCGACGACAGCCAGGTCGCGACCGCGTCGCTGACGGCCATTAATTCTCGGGTGTGTCCGGCTCGATGACCGGGGTCGTCGGCGTATCCGGCGGCGGCACCGTGGTCGTCGGCGGGGCAGGGGGCTTCGTCGTCGTCGTGACCGGAGGCTGGGTCGTCGTCGTGACCGGAGGCGGGGTCGTGGTGGTGGTCGTCGTCGGCGGAGTCGTCGTCGTGGTCGTGGTCGTCGTCGTCGTGGTCGTGGTGGTCGTCGTCGTGGTCGTCGTGGGCGACGTCGTGGTCGTGGTGGTCGTCGGCGACGTGGTCGCCGTGGTGGTCGTGGGTGAGTTCGAGACCGTCGAGGTGTTGCTCGGCGCGGAACTCTCCTGAGTCGACGTTCGGGTGGAAAGGCTGGTGGTCACCACCCCGTTGGCCCCGGTCGACGAGATGGTCACGACCTCGGTGACGGTGCCGCTGTCGGACGAGCTGCCGGTCAACTGCACCGCGGCGAACCCACCGACTGCCAGCAGCGCGGCGGCAGCGGCGGCGCCGAACAGGACGGGCGGCCGCTTGTACCAAGGCAGCGGCTCGGAGTCCGGGCGGTCGTCCTCTTCTTCGTGCGCGAAGGCCATCTCGGGCCTGGCCCCTGTCGAGGAGTAGTCCGAGCTGTACTCGTCCCCGGCGTAGGGCATCGGCTCACCGGTGAGCGCGTCGTCGTCCTGCGACCATGCCAAGGATCCGGAGTCGCCCGCGTTCGGCGGGCCGGGGAGCGGCGTTCCCGCTGCCCATCCCATCGTCGGGGCCATGCCTGTCGGGGCGTCGGCGGCAGGCGCCATGCCCGTCGGCGCCATGCCCGTCGCCGCGTCGTCGAATCCGAGAGCGCCGACGACCGCGGCACCCGCGGCGGTCGACAACATCGGCAGCGGCGCCGTGACGACCGGCGCGCGGAACTGCTCCGAGAGCCGCTGGGTGACGAGCGGAATGGCGGCGCCACCGCCGACCGTCGCGATCGCCGAGATGCTTGCAAGCGGAATTCGGTAGCGCTGCAACGTCTCCGAAATGGCCGACAGCAGACCGGCAAGCGGCGCGTCGACGAGCCCCTCGAGTTCCGGCCGTGTGATGCGGACGTCCGACTTGTACCCGGGCACCTCCGCCTGGATCACGGTGGCGGTGTCGGCGGACAACCGTTCCTTGGCGCTTCTGCACTCGTCGCGAAGGCGGCTGAGCGATCCGACCGCGGCAGTGCTGGCGGGATCGGCGGAATTGGCCTCCGCGATACCCGTGACGACGTGGTTGAGCAGCGCTTGGTCGACGAGGTCGCCGGAGAAGTCCTGGTATCTGACCGTGCCGCCGATGACGGCCAGTCCGGCACCCGCGTCGGCCAGCGTGATGCTGGTGCCGCTGCCGCCAAGGTCGCACAACAGCACGACACCGTCGGAAGGAAGTCCCGGTGCGGCCCGCAGGCCGGCGAGCGCGGCGACCGAATCCGGGACGAGCGTGGGCGGCACCCCGCCGGGGGACAGGCCGGGCTTGTTGCGCAGGGCGCTCCGCAGGGCGCCGACGATCCCGGGACCCCAGTGCGACGGCACGGCGATCGTCACCGGTTCGCCGCCGCCGACCCCGCGGGCGATCGCGTCGAGGGCTTCGACCAGGACGATCTCGCCGCGGTGGGAGGAGCCGTCCGCCGCCACCAGCGGCACCGGGTCGCCGACCCGCTCGACGAAACCGGTGAGGACCAGTCCCGGCTGATTGGGCCCTGGGAACACGCCGACCTCGGGGGCGCGGTCGTCGAACACGACGAGGACCGACCGCCGCGTGACCGGTGCGGACCCGACGCGGGCCGCCACCAAGTTGGTGGTGCCGACGGACAGTCCGAGTGGTTGTGTCATGTCCCGTTTTCCTCGTGAAGACGCGCATCCCAGGGGGATCGGAGAAGATCAGCACTCACCATAGCGGCGCACCACCCGGCGGCGGGTTACATCCCCCTAACGATTCCGAACCCCTAATGCGTCGGCCCCTAATGCCCGCGAGGCGGGGGTGGTCTCAGCACCGATTCCCGCAGCCCCCGGCGCCGATAACATTCGAACTGAACTACGGCCGCCGCACCTTCGCGGCATCTCAACACGGTCCCGCGAACAGAGCAGAGGAGGTACGTCGTGGCGAACTCACTCCTCGACTTCGTGATGTCGTTGGTACGCGATCCGGACGCTGCAGCCCAGTACGCGGCCAACCCCGCCCAGACCATCGCCGACGCCAACCTAATCGACGTCACCCACGTCGACGTCGACAACCTGATCCCCGTCGTCGCGGAGTCGATGTCGACCGTCGTGCCGTCGGGGGGCGTTCCCGCCAGCGCCGACACGCTGCTGGACTCGGCCCACAACGTGTGGGCGAGCGGCGCGGCCACCGCGGCCTTCGACGCCTTCGACGCCCACCTCCCGATCCAGGGGAGCGACGTCGTCGCAGATCACGTCCCCATGGTCGCCAACGTCATCGAACTGCCGGAGGACTCGACACCGACCATCGTCGACCACGGTTTCGACGACCTGAGCGTGCCGACGGTCGACGCGCCCGTAATCGACGACCTGCGGGTGGACGACGCGGCCGGCTCGCCGGATCTCGGCCAGCACGACGTCTCCGATCCCCTCGACGGTCATCTGGACCATCCGCACGACCCGGGTTTCGACATCTTCACGTGACCCGACGGCACAAGCCCGACCCGATTCGCGACAGCGCGGCCAGCAATGGCCGCGCTGTCGTCGTTTCCGGGTGTCGTCGGTGCTGGCCAGCGCCGCGCAGCGGATCCCCAGGGCAATCCCCTAATCCCCTAACGGGCACCCCCGGGTGGCCCCGCAACGGCCCTCGGGAGCAAGGGGTCGCGTCCCCGTTTCCGGGGATCCGACGGGCCCATAACGTAGTGAACAGATCGCCGGAGGCACGGCGACACGACCTAGTCACCCTCAACCGGAAGGCACTCCCATGACGAACCTCCTCGACTACATCCTCGACCTGTTCCGCAGCCCGGCAGTTGCCGCCAACTACATCTCCGATCCCGAGGGCGCGCTGCGCTCGGTCGGCCTGCAGAACGTCAGCGCCTCCCAGTTCGCCGCCGTCGCCGCCTCCGCGGCGCCCGCGGGTGTGCTGCTCGGCGGTGGGGACCCGGTCTACGGCCTGCAGAGCGCGGTCGCGAGCTACCACAACATCCCCACCGCGTTCTCCCCGCAGACGGCCTTCTCGCCGCAGACGGACTTCGCCAGCCACAACGCCACGCAGCTCGCCAGCAACAACGACACCTCGTTGCTCAGCCCCGACCAGCACGCGGGCTCCAACGCGCAGCAGGGCGCCTTCAACCTCGGCTTCGGTGACATCACCCTCGGCAACAAGACGTCCGCCACCGACGGCGCCGTCGTCAACACCGGTACCGCCGGCGACATCGACACGACCAGCGTCAAGGGCAACGGCAACGTCGTCGGCGAAGGCAACAGCGCCAACACCGGCTACATCGACGGCGGCAGCCACTCGCCGATCATCATCGGCGAGGGCAACGACACGAAGGTCACCGACACCTCGCAGCACTCCGGCGGCGACATCATCACCGGCAACGAGGGCACCGTCATCAAGGACAACGACATGTCCGGCGGCCACGGCGGCAGCGCCGGCGCCAGCGGTGGCTCCAGCGGTGGCGGACTGCTCGGCATCGGAATCGGCAACGGCGGCAACGAGGCCAACGCAGGCAACGGCGGTGGCGGCGGGTCGATCATCATCAACGACACGTCCTCGCACTCCACCAGCTCGACCGTGGGCGGAAACCAGACCACCGCCGGTGGCGACCTGGGCAGCGGCAACCACACCGACAGCTCGGTCAACACGCACGTCTCGACCGAGACCGAGACCCACTCGAACGTCGACAACACCGTCGACGACCACAGCTTCACCAGCAACGTGGCGTCGGGCAACTCGACGGACATCGCGTCGCACAACGACACCGATCTGGCGTCGCACAACGACACCCACCTCGACGCGTTCTGATCGATCACCACACTGGCGGGGACTCCACTAGGGGTCCCCGCCAGTTTCACGCCTACCGTTGACCGCGGCGGAAGAGGAGACCTCCCTTGACGAATCCCACGACGCAACCGAACGACCCCCGCAAGGTCAAGGTGATCGTCGAGTTGATCGACCACAGCACCAAGATCGCCGAGGCCTACGAGCGCGGCGACCTCGTCGAGCGACTAGCCAGGGCCAAGGAGCGGATCAGCGACCCCCAGGTGAGGGTGGTCATCGCGGGCCAGCTCAAGCAGGGCAAGAGCCAACTGCTGAACTCGCTGCTCAACGTTCCCGTCGCCCGGGTCGGTGACGACGAGACCACCACGCTGGCGACCGTCGTCTCCTACGGCGAGCAGGCGTCGGCCCGGCTGATCGTGGCGCGCGGCGAGGGTGCGGAGCCCGAAGAGGTCGAGATCCCGATGGCAGACGTCCGCAACGACCTGCGCCGGGCACCGCAGGCCGGGGGACGCGAGGTGCTGCGCGTCGAGGTGACCGCGCCGAGCCCGCTGCTGCAGAACGGGCTGGCATTCGTCGACACCCCCGGGGTGGGTGGGCACGGTCAGCCGCACCTGTCGGCGACGCTGGGTCTGCTGCCCGATGCCGACGCGGTCCTGATGGTGAGCGACACCAGCCAGGAATTCACCGAGCCCGAGATGACCTTCATTCGCCAGGCCGTCGAAATCTGCCCGGTGGCAACGATTCTCGCGACGAAGACCGACCTCTACCCGCACTGGCGCGAGATCGTCGCCGCCAACGTCGCGCACCTCCAACGGGCCGGGGTCGATGTCCCGGTGACTCCAGTCTCTTCGGTGCTGCGATCTCACGCCATTCAAATGAACGACAAGGAACTCAACGAGGAGTCGAACTTCCCGGCGATCGTCAAGTTCCTCAGCGAGAAGGTCCTCGGCCGGGAGAACGACCGCATCCGCGACCAGGTTCTCGCCGAGGTCCGTTCCGCGGCCGAACATCTGACGATGACCGTCGAGACCGAGTTGTCCTCGATCAACGACCCCGAGGCCCGCGACGCCCTCAACGCCGACCTCGAACGGCGCAAACAGGAGGCGCAGGATGCGTTGCAGCACACCGCGTTGTGGCAGCAGGTGCTCAACGACGGCATCAACGACCTGACCGCCGACGTCGACCACGATCTGCGGGCCAGGTTCCGCGCGATCACCCAGCACACCGAGCATCTGGTCGACGGGTGCGACCCCACTCAGCACTGGGCCGAGATCGGCGCCGAGTTGGAGAACGCCGTCGCCACCGCCGTCGGCGACAACTTCGTCTGGGCCTACCAGCGGGCCGAAGCACTCGCCCAGGAGGTGGGCCGCACGTTCATGGAGGCCGGGCTCGACGCGGTCAAGATGCCGCAGATCAACGCCCGCGACATGGGCGCCGGGCTCGGCGAGATGAAGTCGCTCAGCAGGCTGGAGGCCAAGCCAATTGGCAAGGGGCACAAGGTCGTCACCGGCATGCGGGGTTCCTACGGCGGCGTGCTGATGTTCGGCATGCTCACCTCGTTCGCCGGCCTGGGGATGTTCAACCCGCTCTCGCTCGGCGCGGGCCTGCTGCTGGGCCGCAAGGCGTACAAGGAGGACATGGAGAACCGCATGCTCCGAGTGCGCAACGAGGCCAAGACCAACGTCCGCCGCTTCGTCGACGACGTGTCCTTCGTCGTCAGCAAGGAATCCCGCGACCGGCTCAAGGGCGTGCAGCGCCAGCTTCGCGACCACTACCGCGACATCGCCAACCAGACCACCCGCTCGCTGAACGAGTCGCTGCAGGCGTCGCTCACCGCGGCCAAGATGGAGATGGACGAGCGCGACACGAGGGTCCGCGAACTGGAGCGTCGGCTCAACATCCTGCGACAGGTCACCGAACACGCCGTCAACCTCTCGCCACGGCCGGAAAGCGTCGCTGGGTAACTTCTCGGCCGAGGTCACTAAGCTGGGCAACCGACATGAGCACCAGTGATCGAGTGCGCGCGATCCTTGGCGGCACCATGCAGGCCTACCGGAGCGACCCGGCTTACCGTGAGCGCCCCGACGTGCACCACGAACTGGACTGGATCGGCAGGCGGCTCAACCAACCGATCCGCGTCGCGCTTGCCGGCACGCTGAAGGCGGGTAAGTCGACGCTGGTCAACGCCCTGGTCGGCGAGGACATCGCCCCGACCGACGCGACCGAGGCCACCCGCATCGTCACGTGGTTCCGCAACGGCGCCACCCCGAAGGTCACCGCCAACCACCGCGGCGGCCGACGGTCCAACGTGCCCATCGCCCGCGACCCAGGGGATCGGGGCCTGACGTTCGACTTCGCCAGCCTCGACCCCGACGACGTGGTCGACCTCGACGTCGAATGGCCGGCCGCCGAACTGGTCGACACCACCATCATCGACACCCCGGGCACGTCGTCGCTGTCCCGCGACGTCTCCGAGCGGACGCTGCGCCTGCTGGTCCCTGAGGACGGCGTCCCGCGCGTCGACGCCGTCGTCTTCCTGCTGCGCACGCTCAACGCGACGGACATCGGCCTGCTCAAGCAGATCGGCACCCTCGTCGGCGGCTCGTCGGGCGCGCTCGGCGTGATCGGCGTCGCGTCGCGGGCCGACGAGATCGGCGCCGGGCGGATCGACGCCATGCTGTCGGCCAAGGACGTCGCCACCAGGTTCACCGCGGAGATGGACAAGACGGGAATCTGCCAGGCCGTCGTCCCGGTGTCGGGGCTGCTCGCGTTGACCGCGCGGACGTTGCGGCAGAGCGAGTTCGTCGCGCTGGAGAAGCTCGCCGGGGTGGATGCCGGCGAGCTGGCCAAGTCGATGCTGTCGGTGGACCGGTTCGTCCGCGAGGACGCCGCGCTGCCGGTCGACGCCGCCACCCGCGTGGCCCTGCTCGAGCGGTTCGGCATGTTCGGCATCCGGATCTCGATCGCGGTGCTGCGGGCGGGCATCTCCGACTCGGTCGCGCTGGCCGACGAGCTGCTCGAGCGCAGCGGGTTGATCGCGCTGCGCGACGTGATCGACCAGCAGTTCGCACAGCGGTCGGATCTGTTGAAGGCGCACACCGCGCTGCTGTCCCTACGCCGGGTGGTCGAGGACAACCCGATCTACGCCACTCCGTACATCCTCGCCGACATCGAACCGTTGCTCGCCGACACCCACGCGTTCGAAGAGCTGCGCTTGCTGAGTCAATTGCGTTCGCGCCCAACGACGTTGAACGAGGACGAGATGGCGTCGCTGCGGCGGATCATCGGCGGGTCCGGAACCGACGCCGCCAGCCGCCTCGGCCTGCAACCCGACGCGCCCTACGACGGCCCGCGGGCGGCGTTCTCCGCGGCGCAGCGGTGGCGCCGGCGCGCCGATCACCCGCTCAACGACCCGTTCACCACCAGGGCGTGCCGCGCGGCGGTCCGCAGTGCCGAGGCGATGGTGGCCGACTTCGCCGCCCAGGGCCGCTGACTGCGCCTGAGGTGCGCCGACTGCACGCTTGTTTACGGGGTTACTCGGGCGACGTGTACGACAACCGTGCACTCGGCGAGGGGGGTCAGGGCCGGGGGTACAGCGTCCGTGTCTCGTTGAGCCGTGGCCGCTGACGCCCGTCACCGTAGGTCGTCGACGTCCGTGTCCTCGGCAGGTTGGACGGGTCGAACGACGTCGTGGTCGGCGTCGTCGAGGTGTCGGTGCCGCTGGTCGTCGTGGCACCGGGGTCGATGTCGGTGGTGACCGGGGGACTGGTGCTGGTGATCGTCTCGGTGCTGGTCGTCTCCGTCGTGGCCGCGGAGCTGCGGTCGGAGAAACTGGGGTCAGGGTAGTACTGCGACGTCGTCCCCGGATCGTCGGAACCGCCGACGACGTAGGAGATGAGCAGCCACAGCAGTCCGATCACCGCGATCGCGCCGACGCTGGCTCCGACGACGGTCGACGTGCGCTCGTGCCAGGCGGGCTCATCCTCGTCGTGGTCGGCGTCCGTCACGGGCTTGATGGTAGCCGCGGGCGATCGCGGCGGCCGGGGTCAGCCCAGTTGCGGGATGACCTCGGCGGCGAAGAACTCGACGTGGTCCAGATCGGACTGGTCGAGGACCTGGAGGTACACGCGCTGCACGCCGGCCTCGGCGAACGGATCCAGCTTGTCGGCGATCTCGCCGGGCGTCCCCACCAGCGGTGAACTGCTGCGCAGATCGTCGAGGTCGCGACCGATCGCAGCGGCGCGGGCGGCGACCTCGGCGTCGTCGCGACCGGTGCACACCACCAAGGCCGCCGAGTACGTCAGCGAGTTCGCGGCGCGTCCGGCGGCCTCGACCGCCGCTTCGACGCGCGCGTACTGCGTCTTGAGGGTCTCGAGGTCGACGAACGGGATGTTGAATTCGGAGGCGTACTTCGCCGTCAGCGCGGGGGTGCGCGTGGGCCCACGGCCGCCGATGACGATTGGCGGGTACGGCGACTGGATGGGCTTGGGCAGCGCGGGCGACTCCTTGATCGAGTAGTACGACCCGCTGTAGTCGTATGTCTCACCCACCGGGGTGCTCCACAGGCCCGTGAGGATGTCCAACTGCTCCTCGAGGCGGTCGAACCGCTCGCCGAGCGGCGGAAACGGGATCGCGTACGCCTCGTGCTCGGCCTCGAACCAGCCCGCGCCGAGTCCCAGGTCCACCCGGCCACCGCTCATCTCGTCGACCTGGGCGACGGAGATGGCCAGCACGCCCGGGTGGCGGAACGTGGCCGAGGTGACCATGGTGCCGAGCCGGATCGTCGACGTCTCGCGGGCGATGCCGCCGAGGGTCACCCAGGAATCGGTCGGCCCCGGCATGCCGTCGCCCGACATCGCCAAGTAGTGGTCAGACCGGAAGAAGGCCGAGTAACCCGCCGCCTCCGCGGTCTTGGCCACGGCCAACTGGTCGGCGTAGGTGGCGCCCTGCTGCGGTTCGACGAATACCCGGAAGTCCATGCGTTTGAGCCTAGAGCCCGCGCTCCCCGTCGCGCACCGCGCTCACCGCGGCGTCGTCACCGGTGAAGGTCAGCTTGGCTTGATCGCGGCCGGAGATGAACATCAACAGTTCACCGGGTTCGCCCGTCACCGTGACGGCGGGGCCCTTGCCGACGGTGGTCAAGGTGGTGCCGTCGGGCGTCTTCAGCGTCACCCGCGCCGGCGTCTTCGACATCGTCATCCGCGACATCAGGCTGACCTGCCTCGCCAGCGACGACGTCGTCGCCGCGTCGAGTTGCCTTGGCTCCCAGCCCGTTACGGCACGCCGAACGTCCTCGTGGTGGATGAACATCTCGGCGACGTTGACGAAGGGGTCGAGCAACTTGAACGGTGACAACAGTGGCGGACCCGACGCGATCTGGTCGAGCAGCACGTTCCAGTCGTTCTCGGCGGCCACCTGGTTCTGCACCCGTTCGGTGTAGCCGGCGAACTTCGGCACCATGATGCCTGGTGCGGCGTCGAGCCGACGTTCCCTGATGACGAGGTGGGCGGCCAGGTCGCGGGTGGTCCAATCTCCGCACAGCGTCGGCTGTTCCGGGCCGACGCCGCGCATGGTGGTGACGAGCGCGGCGCGCTCCCGCTGGGCGACTGTCATGACTTGTCTCCTGTGTCGAGTGCACGATCGAGGTTGATCGCCGCGCTGATGAGCGCGAAGTGGGTGAAGGCCTGCGGGAAGTTGCCGACCTGGTCGCCGGTCGCGCTGACCTGTTCGGCGTAGAGGCCGACGTGGTTGGCGTAGGTGAACATCTTCTCCAACGCCAGTTGGGCATCGTCGAGGCGGCCGGCGCGCGTCAGCGCCTCCACGTACCAGAACGAACACAGCGAGAAGGTGCCCTCCTCGCCGTCGAGACCGTCGGTCTCCGGCGAGTACCGGAACACCAGGGTGTCGGTGACCAGGTCCTTCTCGACGGCCTCGAGCGTCGACAGGAACTTCGGATCGGCAGGCGAGAGGAACTTCACCATCGGCATCAGAAGCACGCCTGCGTCGAGCTCCGTGCCGCCCTCGGTCTGCGTGAAGGCCTGCAACTCGTCGTTCCACGAGTGGGACATGACGCGGGCGTAGATCTCGTCGCGCACCTTCGACCACGCTCCGACGTCGCCCGGCAGCCCGCGCTGGCGGGCGATGCGGATGGTGCGCTCGAGGGCGACCCAGCAGAACAGCCGAGAGGTCGTGTACGCGCGGTGACCGCCACGGACCTCCCACATGCCTGCGTCCTCGCGGTCCCAGTTCTCCATCACCCACTCGACGACGTCGACGACGTCATCCCAAGCGTCACTGCTGATTCCGGCGCCGTACTTGTTGAACAGGTAGATCGAGTCGATGAGCTCGCCGTAGATGTCGAGCTGGAGTTGGTCGACCGCGGCGTTGCCGATGCGCACCGGCTTGGAGTCGCGGTATCCGCGCAGATGGTCGAGTTCCGTCTCCTCGACGGGCCGGTTGCCGTCGATGTCGTAGAGCACGCGCAGCGGTCCGAGATTCTCGGTCCCGTCACCCTGCTCGCGTTCCTCGCCGAGCCGTTCGGACAGCCAACCGATGAAAGCTCGGGCCTCGTCGGTGAAGCCGAGCCGCAGCAGGGCGTACAGGCTGAAGCCGGCGTCGCGGACCCAGACGTAGCGGTAGTCCCAGTTACGGCTTCCCCCAATGAATTCCGGGATGCTGGTGGTCGGTGCGGCGATGACGGCGCCGGTCGGCTCGTGGGTGAGCAGCTTGAGGGTGATCGCCGACCGGTGCACCATCTCGCGCCAGCGGCCGACGTAGCGCGACTGGCGCAACCACGATCGCCAGTACGACGTGGTGGCGTTCAGCAGGTCGTCGGTCATGTCGACGGCATTGCTCGACGGCACGTCGTCCCCGGTGAGCATCTCGAGCACGAACAGCGCGCTGTCACCTTGGGACAGTTGGACTTCCGCGCTGACGCGGGTGTTGTCGTCACCCGGCTCGATGGACAGGTCGACGGACGCCACCAGGCCGAGGCGAACGCCGTCACCGGTGATGAGCACGCCGTCGCCACTCTCCTCGGCGACACACCGCTCGCGCCCGTAATCCGGTCGGGCGTCGACGCACATCCGCATGGTGATCGTGCCCCGCACCCCGCTGACCCGGCGGACCAGCCGCTGGCGATGCTCGGGGTCACCCGCCCCGAGTACGGGCATGAAGTCGTGCACCTCGGCGACGCCGTCGGGGGTGAGGAACCGCGTGATCAGGACGGCGGTGTCGGGAAAGTAGAACTGCTGGGTGCGGGAGACCTCGCCCGTCGGCGAGAGGGTCCACTTGCCGCCCCGCTCGGTGTCGAGGATCGCGCCAAACACGCTCGGCGAGTCGAAACGCGGTGCGCAGAACCAGTCGACGGTGCCGTCGGTGGCAACCAGGGCGCAGGTGCGCAGGTCGCCGATCAGGCCATGGTCCGCGATGGCGGGCCAGTCGTCAGGCATCGGGCAGGTGCCACCCTTCCGGGCCTGCCAACTCGATCGCCTCGTCGGGGCCCCACGAACCGCGAGCGTACGGCAGCGTCGGCGGCGGGGTGTCCAGAACGGGCTGGCAGATCTCCCACAGCCGGTCCACCTCGTCGGCCCTGGTGAAGAGCGTCTGGTCACCGCGCATCACGTCGAGCAGCAACCGCTCGTAAGCCTCCAACGGGATGTCGTCGGGATCCTCTTTCGCGATGTCGAGGTTGAAGGTCAACGGCACCAAGTCCATTCGAGGTCCCGGCCGCTTGGCCATCAGGCTGACGCCGAACTCCGGTGAGTCGCTGAGTTCTATCACCAGCTGATTGGGGCCGTACTCGCTGTCGCCGAACCGTCCCATCGGCGGGGTGCGGAACGTCAGGGTGACGGTGCGTCGGGTGGCGCCGAGGGCCTTGCCGGTGCGCAACAGGAACGGCACGCCCTGCCAGCGTTCGGTCTCGACGAAGGCCTCCAACGCCACGAAGGTCTCGACCTTCGAATCGTCTGCGACACCGTCCTCGTCGCGGTAGCCCTCGTACTGCCCGAACACGACGCGGTCGGGGTTCAGCGGCTGCATCGCGGCGAACACCTTCGCCTTCTCGTTGCGCAGTGCGGTCGGGTCGAGGTGCACGGGAGGCTCCATGGCAATGAAGCCGAGCACCTGGCACAGGTGGGTGGAGATCATGTCGCGGAAGCAGCCGGTGGACTCGTAGAACGCGCCCCGCCCCTCGGCCGTCAACGTCTCCGGCACGTCGATCTGCACTGAGATCAGGTGGTCGCGGTTCCAGGCGGGCTCGATCAGGCCGTTGGCGAATCGCAGCGCCAGGATGTTCTGCACCGCTTCCTTTCCCAGGAAGTGGTCGATGCGGAACACCTGGTCCTCGCTGACGACCTCCTTCAGGGCGGCGTCGAGCTCGCGGGACGACTCCAGGTCGGTGCCGAAGGGCTTCTCGACGACGACGCGGGCGTCGTCGGTCAGGTGCTCACGGCCCAGCATGCCGATCATCGACTGCATCGCCGTTGGCGGCACGGACAGGTAGATCAAGGTTCGCGAATCGTCGCCGAGGCCGTCGTGCGCCTTGCGGACGGCGGCCGCGAGGTCCTTGCCGCCGTCGTCCTCACCGGCATCCGACGTCTGAAAGGTCAAGCGGCTCAACAGATCTTCGAGCACATCGGAGTCGACGTCGTCGACCGAGTCCTGCAGGCCGCTGCGAATCTTCTCGCGGAATTCATCGTCCGAACCGGGGGAGTGCCGACCCGATCCGATGATCGCGTAGTCCTCGGGAAGCCGTGACGCCGCAGCCAGCCGGTACAGGCCGGGAAAGAGCTTGCGTTTGGCCAAGTCTCCGGTGGCACCGAAGAGGACGAAGACGTGTGGACCCGGGCGCTCCTCGCGATGCTTCACCGGTGGGTTCTTCCCGTAACGGCGCCCTGGCTAAACGTCTAGAAGGCGTCGACACCACCGATGGCGACGAACATTCCGTGGCTGGTGCCGTCGTTGGTGAACTTGGTGCCGTCCTCGCTGGCGACGATCGTCCACCCCTGCGCGGTGTAGGTGCGGTAGTCGATGGGGACGACGGGGATGTCTCCGAGGTTGCCGAGGACCCACTTGAGTTGACCGTCGGCGGTGACTCGCACGCCGTTGGCCGGGGCGCCGTCGACCACCGGCGAGCTGGTGAAGGGGGCCTCGCAGGCGACTTCGGTCGTGTTGATCTGGCACCGGGTCTGGCCGGACTTGGTGGTTATGAATACGTAGCCGTTCTGCGGCGGCAACGCCTCGGCCGCCGGGGGAGGTGCGGCGACGGGCGTGGTGGTCGTCGTGGTCGTCGGTGTCGGGCTGGAACGCGACGGCGTCGACGTGGGAAACGACGGTTCGGTTGGGCTCCCGGCGTTGCGCTCGGGGCTACCGGAAATCGTCGACTGGCACCCGACGACCAGTGTGCCCGCTGCGAGCACGCCCATGACCTTCCACCGCACGTCCATCGTCGTCCAGGCTACGCACGTCGTGACGGAAGTGACGGCAGTGACTCGCTCAGTCGAAAAGGTCGGGCTGTTCCCTGGTGATCTTGGCGAACAGCGGCTGGAAGCTGAACCACCCCGCGAAGTGGCTGCCGACCTGCCCGCGGGTCAGCGCGGCCATCTGGTCGTCGATCAGCACGGGAGTGCCCGCAGCCTCCGCCATCAGCTGCGCCTGACACGACCGCTCCATGGTGATGAACCACCACGCGGCCTCCTCGACCGAGTGGCCGACGGTCAACAGCCCGTGGTTGCGCAGGATCGCCGCCTTGCCGTCGCCCAGTGCGTGCGCGATGCGCTTGCCTTCCTCAAGGTCGAGGACGACGCCCGAATACTGGTCGAACAGCGCGTGATCCCGATAGAAGGCGCAAGCGTCCTGCGTGATTGGGTCGAGCAGTTTGCCGAGCGTCGACCAGGTCTTGCCGTACACCGAGTGGGAGTGCGCGGCGCCGATCACGTCAGGACGGGCGGCGTGAACCTGCGAGTGGATCGCGAACGCCGCCTGGTTGACCGGGCGGTCCCCGTGCACGATCTCGCCGTCGTGCCGCACCAGCAGAAGATCGCTGACGCGGATGTGGCCGAAGTGCATCCCGAACGGGTTGACCCAGAAGTGGTCGGTGAGTTCGGGATCGCGGGCGGTGATGTGCCCGGCCACGCCCTCGTCGAACCCGAACCGGCTGAACAGTCGGAAGGCGGCAGCCAGGTTCTGCTTGCGGTGCAGCCGCTCCTCCTCGACCGTGCGATCGGTGCGGGGAAGCAGAGCGGCGACGTTACCGCCGGCGAGCTTCGTGGCGTCTTCGACTCCGGTATCGACCATGGCTCGATCGTACGACCGCTACCCGAGCGGCAACAGGATGTTCTTCACGCTGGGATCGGTGGCCAGGAACTGTTGCACCGCCGGATCCTTGAACGTCTCGACGAGCTTCTTGACGTTGTCGGTGTCGGCCCACTTGCTGCCGATGGTGAGTTGTCCCGCGAACTCGTCCGGCGCGGGCGGCGCGAAGATCTGCTGAGTCAACGGCACCTTGGCGGCCAGGTAGTACTCCGTGTAGCCGACGGCGGCGTCGAGGTCTGGCAGCGAGCGCGACTGCGCGGCGAAGTCCAGCAGGGTGAACTTCAGGTTCTTCGGATTCCCGACGATGTCCTTCTGGGTGGCCTGGAACTTGTCGACCGCCGGATTCAGCGTGATCAGCCCGGCCCGCTCCAGCAACCACAGCCCCTGCGCTTCGTTCGCCGGATCCGAGTAGAGGGACACGTTGGCGCCCTCGGGCAGCTGCGACGGATCGGTGTACTTGTCCGACCAGATGCCGAAGCCCCATCGGAAGACCGGCGTCGCGGCCGTCTCACGGAAGTCCGGATTGGCCTCGAGCACCTGGCTCAGCCACAGCTTGTGCTGATAGATCGTTCCGGCCACCTCGCCGTCGCTGACGGCTCGGTTGATGGTGTTGCTGTCGGCGAGGCCACGGAATGCGACCTTGATGCCGTGCCGCGGCGCGACGTCCTTGGCGATGTATTCGATGAGCGACTGCTCGGCGGCATTACCCTCGTTGGTGGCGACGACCAGGGTTGCGCCGGCGATCTCGTTGGCGGACTTGCTTTCTCCGAAGAAGACGAACTTGACGGCGACGGCCGCGACGACGACTACGACGAGTCCGAGCGCGGGCCAGATCCACTTGGGCCGTCGGCGCAGTTCGAAGCCGTGGTCGTCGGCCTCCGGCGATGCGGTGGGTGTGGTTGTCATGGTAGGCCTTTCGAATTAGACGGCAGATGCGCGTCTGCGGAGCGGGCGGGAGGCGACGGTGGCGAGTCGACGGTGCGGCGTGGTCAGGCGGACGAGGGCGTCGCCGATGAGCTGGACTGCGGCGACCGTGATCACCAGGATCACGATGGTGGCGAGCATGACGCCCTGGTCGAATCGCTGATAGCCGTAGGTGACGGCTACATAACCGATTCCGCCGGCGCCGATGGTGCCCGCGATGGCGGAGTACTCGATCATGGCGATGACGTTGATGGTCAGCCCGCCGATGATCGACGGGACGGCCTCACCGAGTTGCACGGTGCGGATGATTTGCAGGGGCGACCCACCCGATGCCCGCGCCACCTGTACGGCCGACGGCGGCACCGAGCGCAGTGAGTTCTCGACGATCCTGGTGAAGAATGCGATGCCCGCCAACGACATTGGCACCACTGCTGCCGCGATGCCGATGTTGGTGCCGGTGATGAATCTGGTGAACGGCATGATCGACGCCATCAGAATCAGGAACGGCAGCGACCGGCCGACGCTGATGACCCAACTGAGCACCGTGTGCAGGCCTGGGTTCTCGAAGAGACCGCCCGGCGCCAGGTTGTGCACCAGGGCACCCAGCGGGACGCCGACCACCACGACGATCGCCATCACGATCCCGACCATGATCAGGGTGTCCACCAATGCCGGAAACAGCAGCCCCGGGAGTTCGCCGACCGATACCTTCGCGTTGGCCAGCAGTGTCTCGGTCATGCGACGCCCTCCAGCGCACGAGTCCGTGGTGAGTGCTCGGCGAGCTCTGCCGAGAGCCCGTAGCGCGCCAGCACGCCGCGCACGTCGTCACCCAGTTCCGCAGGAATGCCGAGGGTCACGCCGCCGACGCTGACGCCGGCCACCACCTGAACCGACGCCCCGAGGACCGACAACGGCACCCCGAGGTCCTTGGACGCCGTGGCGATCCAATCGGCGGGTACGTCGGTGCCGTCGTAGACGACGTTCCAGATCTGTTGTCCTGCCGCTGGTTCGGCGTCGGATCGCTGCGGACGCAACTCGGCACCGAGTGACGACCGGGGATCGGTCAGTAGGTCGACGATGCGCCCCGACTCGACGATGCTGCCGTGGTCCAACCGCGCCACCGAGTCGGCGATCTTCAGCACGGTGTCCATCTCGTGGGTGATGAAGACGATGGACAGGTTCAAGTCGTCACGCAGCTCGCGGAGCAGGTCGACCACCGAATCGGTGGTGACGGGATCGAGCCCGGCCGTGGCCTCGTCGGACAACAGCACCGACGGCCGCAGCGCCAACGCACGGGCAATGCCGACCCGTTGCCGTTGACCGCCGGAGAGCTGGAACGGGTAGTGCCCGGCGCGATCGGCCAGGCCGACCCGGTCCAGCAGTTCGGCGACGCGGCGCTTCGTCTCCGAGGCGGTGACGCCGAGGTAGTCCAATGGCAGTGCGACGTTCTCGGCCGCCGTGCGTCGTTCGAGCAGACCGGCGGCCTGGAAGACGGTGCCGATGCGTCGGCGGGCCACCCGCAGCTTGCCTGCCGACAACGTCGTCAGGTCCTCGCCGTTGACCACGACCGAACCCGACGTCGGCGGCGTCAGCAGGTTGATGCACTGCGCCAAGGTGCTCTTGCCCGCACCGCTCGGACCGACGACGGCCAGGATTTCGCCGGCGTCGACGCGGAAGGTGACGCCGTCGAGCACCACCGTCCGCTGGTCCCCTCGGCCGTAGGCCTTGGTCAGGTTGGTCAGTTCAATCACCGGTGAAGGCTCCCAGAACGGCCTGTCGTGGAACACCTTTGCGATCAGCGTGAGTGCAGCACCTGGGAATTGACACCAGGGTGATGGAAAGGCTTCTCCGCGGGCGCCGTTTCGAACCACACTTCCACCGATGAGCATCGACGAAGCGGCGTCCGGAACGGCAGAGCACGGATTCACCATCAGGAAGAGACGACGGTGGCCGTACCTTCTGGCCGTCGTGGTCGTGATCGTCGCGGCGGCAACCTATTACGTGACGCGTGCGGGCGGCGCGACGTCGGCCAACGAGACGGCAGGCGCCACGCTGGAGGTCGTGTACCTCGACTCCAACCCCGCCGAAAAGCGAATCATCTCCTACGTCGCCGACGAGATCGCCCCGGACTACGACGTCAAGGTCGCCGCCGTCGGGCTGGGCGACAGCACCCAAATCAACAGCGCGATCAGCGACGGACGCTATGCCGGCACCATCTTCCAACACCGGCACTGGCTACAGCAGGTCCTCGACGCCAACTCAGGTTTCCGCGAGCAGGCTGCGACCGGACCGATCTTCCACTGGGTGTTCGGCATTTGGTCCGACAAGTACCGTAGTCCCGATCAGATACCAACTGACGCAAAGGTTTCTCTGCCGTCCGACCCCGCCAACAACGCACAGGCGATCTGGTACCTCGCCCAGGCCGGACTCGTCACGCTGCGGCCGGGTGCCGACATCACCGCCCTGACGCAGAAGGACATCGTCGCCAACCCGAAGAACCTGTCGTTCACCCTGCTCGACCTCGGGGCCCAGCCGCGTGCGTTGCCGGACCTCGACGCGGTCGTCGGCTATGCGGAATCCTTTCTCGCCGCTGGTGTTCCGGAGAGTCAGTTGATCTACGCGCCGACCTCACCGGAGGAGTTCGCGTCGGTCTTGACGGTCGGCAGTGACTACGCCGACGCGCCCAACGTCCGCAACCTCGTCAAGGCGTTCGAGGACCCTCGGGTGCAGACCTTCATCGCCCAGGACCCGGACGTCAAGAAACTCGCGCTGCCAGGGCGCCCGACGTGACGTCCCGCGAACTCCATCTCGGGGTGAACGTCCTCTCCGACGGCATGCATCCGGCCGCTTGGCGACACCCCGGCGCGGATCCGCAATGGTTCACCGACCCGGCGTACTGGATCGGTCTCGCCAAGACCGCAGAGAGAGGCACCCTCGACGCGCTGTTTCTGGCCGACAGTCCGTCGCTGTTCCAAAAGCCGGGGGAACCGCTGGGCGCGCCGCCACTGGCGCTTGACCCGATCGTGCTGCTGTCGACATTGGCGTCGGTGACCACGCATCTCGGTCTCATCGGCACGGTCTCGACGTCGTTCGAGGAGCCATATAACGTCGCGAGGCGGTTCGCCTCGCTGGACCACCTCAGCCGGGGTCGCGTCGCGTGGAACGTGGTAACCAGTAGCGATCCGTACGCGTGGAACAACTTTGGGCGGCCCGGTGACGTCGCCGGACAGCCCGACAGGCGCGAGAGATACCGTCGTGCAGCAGAATTCGTCGACGTCGTGCGGGCGCTCTGGGATTCCTGGGACGACGACGCGGTGCTCGCCGACAAGGCGACCGGAGCGTTCGGCCGGATTGGCGCCGTCAACACGATCGATCATCGCGGCGAGTACTTCAGCGTGGACGGGCCGCTGACGCTGCCCCGCTCGCCGCAGGGCCACCCTGTGCTGTTCCAGGCCGGTGGCTCCGCGGGCGGCCTCGACCTCGCCGCGCGCTACGCCGACGGCGTCTTCGCCGCGCAGGCGTCGCTGCCGGACGCGGTGCGGTACGCCGACGACCTGAGGTCCCGCACCGTGGCGCACGGCAGACCGCGCGACGCGATCCGAATCATGCCTGGGCTGTCCTTCGTGCTTGGCAGCACCGAGGAGGAGGCCCAGCGCCGCAACCGCGAGCTGAACGAGTTGTCGGGCGACGGTCGATTGGCCCATCTCGCGGGGCAACTCAGCGTCGACGTCTCCGAGCTGAAGTGGGACGAGCCGCTGCCGGCGTGGCTGGTCGACGGCGCCGAGTCGGCGGGCGGATCGCAGGGTGCCCGCGACATCGTCGTCAACCTGGCCAGGCAAGAGCGCCTCACCGTCCGGCAGCTCCTCGATCGCGTGATCACTTTGCATCGGCTGGTCGTCGGCTCACCTGAGCAGCTCGCCGACGCGATCGAGGAGTGGTTCGTCGCGGGCGCAGTCGACGGCTTCAACCTGATGCCCGACGTGTTCCCGTCCGGCCTCGAACTCTTCGTCGACCACGTCGTCCCCATCCTGCGCGACCGCGGGTTGTTCCGGCGCGAATACACCCATGCCACGCTGCGTGGACATCTCGGTCTGCAGCGCGTCCCGGATCGGCGTGGACCGCTTGCGTTGGCTGGCGTGCCAACCGACTGATTGGCACCAGCCGACACGAAATACATCAGGCCCTCCCCCGGGGATTGGTCGGGGAGGGCCTGATGGGTTCTTGGGTGTGCCAGGGCTACCTGCCGTTGAGGTGGGCGATGTAGGCGGGGCCATGGTTGCCGTACCAGCCGGGCTTCACGCTGGGGGCGGGGGTGGCGTAGGTGCCGGGGCTGAAGGAGTAGCCGGGGCCCTGCGGGGTGGTCGAGGTGCTGGCGCTGGCGACTCCGGCCAGTCCGAGGGCGGCGGCGCCGATCATGGTGGCGGTGACGAGGCTGCGGGCGATGGCGTTCATGGTGAGTCCTTCTGTTGGAGTGGCCTTTTGGCCCTGGCTGGCCGGTGTGTTCCGGCGATGGGATAACTATGTCCCAGCGCAGCGACGGTGTCTGTCGGGTGACTGGTGGATGGGTCGGATGAACGCCGTGTCCACCGATCGGGGGACGAGCCTGCGGGCGAGCGGCTCGCGACTTAGGCTGTCGTCATGGCCGACAACGAACTGTGCTGGACGCCCGCCACCGCGCTCGCCGACGCCGTCAGGACGGGTTCGGTCAGTCCGACGGAGATCGCAGTAGAGTTCGCCGACCGGATCGAAGCGGTGAACCCACGGCTCAACGCGTACATTCACTTCGACCGCGAGCAGGTCTTGGCCGACGCCGCGAGCCTGCAGCAGGACGTGGCCGACGGCAACACCCGAGGACCGCTGCACGGGGTGCCGTTCTCGATCAAGGGCTTGACCACGATGGCCGGTCTGCCGTTCGACTCGTCGCTGAAACCGTTGGCCGGCACGGTCGGAACGCACGATGCCACGGTGGTCACCCGGTTGAAGGCAGCCGGCGGACTCTTTCTCGGCAAGACCAACGCGCCCGAGTTCGGCTACTACGGCGGCACGGACAACCACGTATACGGACCCACGCACAACCCATGGCGTCAGGGCCACACCGCCGGTGGATCGAGTGGCGGTGCGGCTGCCGCGGTGGCGGCCGGGTTGGGTCCGCTCGCGGAGGGTGCCGACGGCGCGGGTTCGGTGCGCATTCCCTCCGCGATGTGCGGCGTGGTGGGCTTCAAGCCGTCGCTCGGCCGCATCCCGCACACGCTTCTCGACGGGCGGCACTACACCCACGTCTTTCACGGACCGATCACGCGCACCGTCGCCGATGCCGCGCTGATGTTCTCGGTCATGGCGGGACCTTCGGACTCCGACCCGAACAGCGTGCCGTCCGACGGCGTCGACTACGCCAAGGCCGTTGAGGGTGACGTGACCGGTTGGCGGGTGGCCTGGTCGCCCGATCTCGGTCTCGGGCACGTCGACCCCGAAGTGGTCGCGGTGTGCGCAGAAGCGGTGCGCGCGTTCGAATCTCTCGGCGCCACCGTGGAGGAGGCTACGCCGGACTGGGGTGATCCCGAGGAGGCCATGTGGAAGGGCCTGTGGGTGCCCGGTTACTCGTGTGAGTACGACGTGCTCGACTGGAAGAGCCAGCGCGGCGAGGTCGACGACAATCTGATCGAGATCTTCGCGCAGGCGGAAACGTTGACCGCCGTCGAGATTGGCCGCGCGGAAGCCTTCCGCGGCAGGATGTGGGACACCTTCAGCGAATTCATGCGGACCTACGACATTCTGGTAAGCCCGACACTGGCCAGTCCCACTTTTCCACTGGACCGGTTCGCCCCCGAGTGGCTCGAGGGTCAGTCGTTGCAACGCCAGTTGCTCGGCTGGTTGCTGACCTACCCGTTCAACATGACCACGACGCCCGCGATCACGGTGCCCGCCGGGTTCACCGCGGACGGCCGGCCCGTCGGGTTGCAGATCGCCGGCGCGCACCGTGCCGACGCCGCCGTCCTGCGCGCCGCGGCGAACTACGAGGCCGCCCGGCCCTGGGCCGACGCCAAACCCGATGTGACTACAGTGCTTTGAGCCAGAACGGCCAGCGCGGATCGGACATCTTGAGCCGCGCCCGCATCAGCTTCCAGCACCCGTACTTGTGATAGTCGAAGTCCCACGCTGAACTCAGCTGCTGGTTGACGCACGCCCACAGCCCCCACTTCGTGTCGGCCAACGCGCCGCATACCTGCACGCGCGCCAGCAGACCAAAGTCGGCGCGGCCGTAGAAGTCCTCGACGAGCTCGTTGATCAGTTCCTCGGTGTAGAACATCTCGGTCGTCAACAGCGCCAACTCGTAGGCGCGTTCGTTGTTGGACGCGAACTCGTAGTCCACCAACTTCATCGGCGCGCCGTCGGCGACCAGAAAGTTGCCAGGCATCGGATCGTTGTGGCACGCAGCCAGATCCAGCCCGGATGCCAGCAACGCCTGCTTGGCCACCTGGTACTCGCCGAGGATCAGTTCAATGTCCTGGGGGAGCTGGACGTCGAGCTCGTGCGCCTGGGCGAGGTGCTCGTCGATCATGTCGAACATGGTCTTGGTGACGGTCAGCAGTTCGCCGTCGTGCAGTTCCCGGTAGATGTCGATGATCTGGCGGGGGATGGTGACGTCCTTGAAATCGCCGTTGGTACAGGCGCGGTAGCCCTCCAGGAACTCGATGACCTCGACGCCGGTAGCCGAATCGAAGTGGACCAACTCGGGGCCGATCCCCTTCACTCCTGCGCGGCGGGCGGCCTCGTTGGCCAGGGCACGGTCGATGAACGTTTCGCTGCCCGCGCCGGGAATCTTCAGGAAGTAGCGGGTGTCGGTGCCCTCGACGGTGATCCGCCAATTACTGTTCTGCAGGCCGCCAAGCACCGGGGCGTACTCGAGGCGCTTGCCATGCCACGGTTCGATCGCCGCCAGGGCCGTCTCGACACTGCGTTCAGTGTCGGTGCGCGCGGTGCCGACCGCCCGGTTGCCGGTGGTGTCGCGGACGGAGTCGGTGCCGCTCACAGGTTCCTCAGCCGATCGTGGAAGTGGATGTCGCCCAACCCAGCTCGGGCTCTGAGGAACTGCCAGTCGGACAACTTCGAATACTCGAGGGTGCCCGGCCGTGCCGCGTCCGCGTAGGCGCCGATCAAACCCCAGCGGACGCAGTCGACGATGCCGTAGACCCGCGCCCGGTCGAACAGTGCCTGATCGAAGCTGCCCCACGCGGCTTCGAAGGCCTGCCGCGCGGTCGAGTCGAACGGCCGAACCTCGGCCAGTACGACGCCGATGTCCTGCAGCGGATCCATCACCGCTGCCACGTCCCAGTCCAGCAGCAGCATCCGCCCGTCGTCGGGCAGGAGGACGTTGGAGACGTTGCCGTCGCCGTGGCAGGGGACCGTGTCGAAACCGGTTGCCACGATTCGCTCTTCGGACATCGCGAGCATCCGGACCATCCACTCGAAGTCCGCAGGCAGGGCCACTGAGTTGGCCGCGGCCAGGTCGGTAAGCGCGCGGACGTCGTCGAAGACGGTGGCCGAGCGGGTGATCGACCCGAACTCGTGGACCCGTTTGCGAAGGGCGACCAGTTGTTCGAGCTTGGCGTCGTCGTCGAACACGTTCAACGTCGCCGTCGACGCGGTGTCGACCAGGTTCTCCATCACCAAGAGGCCGGCGGCGGGATCCGAGGCGTGAACCGCCGGGCCGACGCCGTTCTCCCCGGCCTCGGTTGCGGCGGAGAACGCCTGCAACACGTCGACGTAGGCGCTGGCGTGGCCGATCATCGACTTCACGAAAGCCGATGCCGGTGAGTCTGATTCGCCACTGGTCCGAACGTCGAAGCACTCCGAGTCGGCGCCCCACCAACTCGGGCTTGCCATCGTCGGGGCGGCGTCGGCGGTGACGTCGGAGTCGACGAACAGTCCCAGCGAGTGCAGCGAGTCGGCGATGTCGGTCGTTGGCATCAGTTTCCTCCCGTGCGGACGGCGGCCGGATCGGGCCAGGTCATCGTGCCGGGGCGCTTGCTTTCCAACCACTTGGTCAGACGCAGTACCTCGGCGTCGGCGAATCGGGGTCCGATCACCTGGATGCCGATTGGCATGCCGCCGGCGAAGCCAAAACACAGGGCCGCGGCCGGCTGCGCCGTCTGGTTGGCCCAGGCGGTGAAACCACAGTGCGCCAACGGGTGTGACGAGTCGAGACCGACCTCCTCGGCGGCGAAGCCGACGGTCGGGATGACCGGTGAGATGACGTAGTCGAATTCGGCGGTCGCGGCGCGCACCAGCTCCGCCGAGCGTGCCACCGCCTCGCCGTCGCGGGTGAAGTCGGTCGCGGAGCGGTTCGCGCCAGGGGCACACCAGCCCCGGATGGCGGGATGCACCAGCTCGCGCAGGTCTTCGCGGATGGACTCCAGCTCGGCCGCCGCGCGCACCTGGAACAACCGGTCCAGCGCGGGGTAGGGATCGTCATGAAAGGGTGGCGCCATCGTCGAGACGTCTGCGCCGCCGTCCCGTAGCGCGGCCGCGGCGTCGGCCAGCACCGCAAGCACCGCCTCGTCGGCGCCGAAGTTCGGTCCCAGTTCTGGCAGGACACCGATACGAAGACCCCTTGGCGCCAGGGGGTCTCGACGCGTCGAGTCCGAAGGCGGTGCCAGGCTCCACAGGTCGCGGACGTCGGGGCCGGACAGCACGTCGTACATGTCCATCACGTCGTCGACGGTGCGACCCATCGGCCCGGCCGAGCGCATGGTGGACGGGGCGGTGTGCGGGACGCGACCTTGGGTCGGCTTGAGCGCCACCAGACCGCAGTGCCCGGCAGGCAGTCGCACCGACCCGGCGATGTCGGTGCCCACCGCCGAGAAGCCGATGCCCGACGCGAGCGCCGCTCCCGCGCCGGCACTGGAGCCGCCGCTGTTTCTGGACGTGTCCCACGGATTGCGGGTGATGCCGTAGAGCGAGCTGACACCGGCGGCCATCATGCCGAAGTCGGGCATCGTGGTCTTCCCGACGATGACGGCCCCGGCCTCCTTCAGCCGGGCGGCGGGCGGGGAATCGAATGTCGAGTCGGGCACGTCCGCGTTGGCCGCACACCCGTGTCGCCACGGTGTTCCGACCGCGTGCACGCTGTCCTTGATGGTCACCGGAAGCCCGTCCAGCGGACTCAGTGGCGCGCCCGCGGCCCACCGGCGAGCGGCGGCCTCCGCTGCCGTCGCGGCGCCGTCGGCGTCCACGTAGGCCATGGCGTTGACGGCCGGATTGCGGGCGTCGATCCGGGCCAGGATGAGAGCCAAGACGTCGACCGGGGTCAGGGTGCCGCTGCGGTAGGCCTCGCGCACCGCGTCCGCGGGGGAGTCCAGAACGGAGTCGTCGCTCACGAGGCGCGCGCCGTCTCGAGGGCGCCGGTCACCATGCGCCGGGCGGTCTCGGTCAGGGTGTGCAGGCCGGCGAGCAGCTGTGCGTCGGTGCTGAACTCGCGTTCGTTGTGGGAGACGCCGTCGACGCTCGGGATGAACAGCATGACCGTGGGGACCAGCTCCTTGAGGTTGACCGAGTCGTGCCCCGCCATGGTGGGCATTGTCCGCCAACGCAATCCGAGGTCGTGGGCGACTTCACCGGCCAACGCGATCCCGGAGTCTTGGTAGCGGGTCGAGGGGCGCAGCGCCGCTGATTCGATCTCGACGGTTACCTCGCCGGCCTCGGTGATGTCGGCGATCTTGTTCAGGAAGGAAAGGTGCGCGGCTTCGACCGTGTCGCCGTCGAGAGACCGCAGGTCCGCCGCGAGCCGCACTCGGGCGGGCACCACCACCGGGGAGTTGGGCTCCACGGTGAACCGACCGACCGAACCGAGCACCGTGTCGGGGCCGAATTCGTCGGCGACGGCCCGGACGGCCAGCACGACCTGGCTGGCGCCGACCAGCGCATCGTGGCGGTACCGCATGTGGGTGGCACCGGTGTGGGACTGCTCGCCGTGCACGGTGACGACGTACTTGTAGGCGGCCCAGTTGCTGGTCACGACCCCGATGTCGAGGCCCTCGTCTTCGAGGGTGCGGCCCTGCTCGATGTGAATTTCGGCGTACGAGGACGCGGTGGGTGCTACGTCATCGCCGTGAAAGCCAATGAGAGTCAGGGCATCCCGCACCGAGACGCCGTCCTTTCCGACGGTATGGAGCACCGCGTCCGCGGTCGTCTTGCCGACGTAGACCGCGCTGCCCATCAAACTCGGCGAGAACCGGGAGCCCTCTTCGTTGAACCAGTTGACCACCGCCACGTTGAACCGCGCGGCGTCCGGCCGGGCGGCCACCGCGGCCGCGGCATACGCCCCAGCCAGCACCCCGTAGGCGCCGTCGAAGCGACCCGATGTCGGCTGGCTGTCCAGGTGCGAGCCGAGGAGGACGTACGGGGCGTCCGCCGCGACCTCGACGCAGCCGTACATGTTTCCGACCGCGTCGACCCGGCACTGCAAGCCGTGCTGGACGAACCAGGCGCGCAACCATTCCCGCGCGTGACCGTCGGCCGCGGTGGCGGCCTCCCGGTCCACCCCGCCGGCCGCGGTGGCGCCGATCGCCGACAGTTCGGCGAAGTCGGCGAGGAACGCGGCGTCGGTCAGTTCGGGGGTCATCGTTGTTCGTCGGCCAACTCTTGCACCTGGTCGTCGAGGGACACCGGCGGCGTCGGCGCCGGGATTCGCATCCTGGTCTTGGCGGCTTCGAACATCTCGTTCACCCGTGTCTTGTCGGCGTCGTCGGTCTTGACCACCGCGGCGGCCACCAGGAAGACGGCGAGGTTCACCACCAAGCCGACGATACCGCCGGTCAGGCTGCCGAGCCAGCGAATGTCATCGGGGTAGATCGTGGTCAGCACCATCGCGACCAGGAACCCCGAGATCATGCCCGCTACGGCGCCCTGCTTGTTACCGCCCCGCCAGAAGATGCCGAGGAACAACGGGACCGACAGCTGAATCACGCCCTGATAGGAGATCTGCGCGAGAAGCTGCAGCCGCGTCATGTTGAACGTGGCGTAGGCGACGACGCCGGCAGCGATCATGAAGACCAGCATCGAGGTCTTCGCGACCTGGGTGAGCCGCTTGTCCGTCAACGGGCGCTTCGTGGTGTTGACCAGATCGTTGGCGATCTGCAGACCGCAGACCTGCACGCTGCCGTCGATGTGACCCATGGAGGCGGCGAACACGATGGTGATGCCGAGTCCGAGCAGCCAGGTGCCGCCGTAGTCGCTCATGATGGTGAACCAGCCCGCCTGCGGGCTCTCGGCGACGTCGGGCATGACCGTCGCGGCGATGCCGACCAGCATCAGCAGCGTGTAGAAGACGCCGGAGATCAGGACCGTGCACAAGGTGCCGGACTTCACCGACCGCACGCTGGATGCCGTGTAGATGCGCTGGAAACTGGTTGGCCAGCACAGGGATCCGACGACGCCGGTGAAGATCAGCGCGAAGATGTACAGCGGTCCGTAGGCGTCACCGTCGCCGGGCAGGACGAGGTACTTGTCCGCGACGTCGTTCAGGTCGGCGACGCTGATCGGGCCACCCGCGATCCCGGACAGCAGCACGATGCACAGGATGGCCGAGAAGACGTAGGCGACCGTGCCCTGGAAGGCGTCGGTCATGATCAGGCCGCGCATGCCCATCCGGACGGTCCAGTACTGCCGGATGAGGATCACCGCGAGACCGACGATCAGGCACGTGGTCACCGACCAGGCGCCGTCACTGGCGAGCTCGAAAACGGTTCCCAGAGCTTGCATTCCGAGGACCACCCAGGGAAACAGCGAGACGATGCCGATGACGCTCGCGACGATGCGGACCGCGGGGGAGTCGAACCGCTTGCCCAACAGATCGGGCTGGCTGCGCAGGTCGTACTTCTTGCCCCAGCGCCAGGCCCTGGTGGCCATGAAGTACATCATCGCCACGCCGAGGCTCGAATAGGCCAGGCCGTACAGGCCGAAGACACCCGCACCGGTGGCCAACCCGAAGAACGCGATGAAGGTGGAGCCGGGCCACCACGAGTTGACGTAGCTCATCGCCACGTACCACGGCCCGTAGCTGCGTCCGCCGACCGCGTACTCGTCGAAAGTGGGTGTCGTCTTCTGTTGTGTCACATAGAGAATGGCGATGACGATGGCGTAGAACACCGCCAGCATGGCGAGCATGATCCACATGTCAGCCTCCGAGGCCTTCTGCTAGGGGTTCCAGCGAATCGTCGTCGAGTTCGCCGCGGATGTCTTCAACGATGTAGAAGGCCGCCAGGGTCAGCCCAAGCACGAGGGCGTCGATCACCCAGTACATGATCGCGAACGGGATTCCGAGGATGTCGAATCTGCTACCGCTTCCCCACAGATAGAGGGGTGGGAAGAGCGCGAACAGCAGTGCGACGGCGTACAGCGCCCCAAAGAAGGTGACGATGGACCGTCGACTAAGTCCCCGGATGTAGGCCTTCATGGCTGAACTCCTATTTCTTCCCGATTGCCAAGCAGTGGGGTGGAAACGTATGCGCGCAGGGTCTCGTGAATGAGCCCGTTGCTCGCAATTCCGTTGCCTCCGTCGAACACTCGTCTCCCGTCGAGATCGGTGAACCGCCCACCGGCCTCCTCGATGATCACCGGCATCGGCGCGAGATCGTAGGGTTGTGTGGTGTAGTCGACCACGGCGTCGGCGAATCCGCAGGCGACCATGGCGTATCCGAATGCGTCGCCCCAGGTGCGCACGGTCACTCCCTGCGTCCGGAGGTCCTCGACGACGTCGGGTTCCCAGTCCTCCAGCCAGGTCGCCATGACGTAGGAGCCGTCCAGGTGCGCGCGGTCCGACACCCGGACCGGGACGTCGTTGCGCAGACACCCCTTGCCGCGTTCGGCACGGACGACGATGCCGGCGCTTGGCATGTTGATGATGCCGAAGACGATCTCGTCACCCTCTTGGAGCGCGATGAGATTGGAGTACAACGGGACCCCGCGGACGAAGGACTTGGTGCCGTCGATGGGGTCGACGATCCATCGGTAGCCGGAGTCGCCTTCGGTGTCGGGGAACTCCTCGCCGACGAAGCCGTCATCGGGGAAGTTCGCCGCCACGGCGTCGCGCATGGTCTGCTCGATCTCCCGGTCGGCCGCGGTGACCGGGGTGCCGTCGTGCTTGGTCTGCACCGACATCGCGCCGCCCTCGAAGTAGCGCTTCGACAGGGTCCCGGCGCGTTCGGCCAGCTCAAGAGCTAGTCCGATGCGGTCTGCCCGGTTGTCGCTCATGATTCCGAGTGTGCGACTAGACCATTTCTGGTTTCTAGGGTCGCATGTTACGCACATGTAACACTCTCGAATGCCGGATGACTGGTCGGCCCGTGGTGGGTATCGTTCCGCCATGCTCCTTCTCGAGCACGTGCACGAAGCCTTGGTGCGGCTGGCCGGCGAGCTCGCCGACCGCGGCGAGTCCAGATTGCCGACCGAACGTGTGTTGGCGGAGCGGCTCGAGACGTCGCGCACCACGGTGCGCAAGGCACTGGAGCGCTTGGAGGAAGACCAGGTGATCCGTCGGGTGCGGGGCCGAGCCGGTGGCTCCTACCTCACCGCGGTGACGAGGCAGACACCTCCGGACGGGTCGCGACCGCTTTGTCACGCCCACAGCATCCTTCGCAGCCTCAACACCGTGAAGGGCATCCCAGAGATCCTGCACGAACAAGGTTTTCGCGACGGGACCACCGTCATCACGGCCGGGATGGTCCCGGCGACGGCGGGCATCGCCAGCGCTCTCGGCCTCGCGGAGGACGGCCAGGTGGTGGCCTTGAAGCGACTGCGCCACGCCGACGGGGAGACACTTTCGCTGGAGCGGATGTACCTGCGCCCCGAGCTCGCCGGTCTGCTCGGCACCGAGATGAAGTCCGTCTACCGGACGTTGCGCGTGCGGTTTGGAGTGGAGATCTGCGTCGCCGACGAAGCCATCGAGATCGCCACCCTTTCGCCGTCCGAGGGCGCGTTGCTCGACCAGCCGGCGGGGACGCCCGTGCTCAAGCTGGAGCGCACCGGCTACGACCAACGGGGTCGGGCCGTCGAATACTCCGTCGACCTGTTCCGCGCCGACCGCACACGCCTCCACGTGCGGTCTCAGTCGCCGGTCACCCCACGGCGGTTGTGACGCAACGAATTTGCGTTCGAGCGCGCTCGAACCCCTAGCGTCGCGCTCATGTCAGTCACCACGAACCACCTCACCTGGATCATCACCGGCGTCTCCCGCGGATTCGGTAGGGCCATCGCCGAATACGCACTCGCGAACGGGGACACCGTTCTCGCCGCGGTGCGGGAGCCACGTGCCGTCGCCGACCTGGCCGAGCGGTATCCGGACCGGTTCGAGTCGACCTCCTTCGACGCAGGAAAGATCGCTCAGGTCGACGGCGTGGTCGAGGCGGCCCTTCAGCGGTTCGGCCGCGTCGACGTGCTGGTCAACAACGCGGGGCGCGGCATCATCGGCGCCGCCGAGGAGGTCTCGGACGCCGACCTCCGCGAGGCGATGGATCTGCACCTGTTCGTCCCCGCCGCCCTGGTGCGGGCCGTGCTGCCGACGATGCGTGACCAGCGCAGCGGAACGATCATCCAGATGAGCAGCCAGGGTGGCCGAGTCTCGTTCCCCGGCGCGGGCTCCTATTCGGCGGGAAAGTTCGCGTTGGAGGGGTGGTCGGAGGCGCTCGCCGGCGAGGTGGCCCCGTTCGGAATTCGTGTGATGGTGGTGGAGCCCAGCAGGTTTCGTACCGGATTCAACCAGCCCGACGTCATCGCCTTCGCCGACTCGAGCCCTGTCTACGGCGACGCGCTCGGCGCCATGCGGGCCGACCTGGCACAGGTCGACGGGGTCCAGGAGGGCGATCCGGTCAAGGCGGCGGAGGTGATCGTCGACCTCGCGCACGGCGACGACGTCCCGTTGCGGCTCCCGCTGGGCGCCGAGGCTGTCCGACGCATCGGCAACGGCTATCGCACCAATCTGGCGGCCCTGGAGAAGTGGGCCGACGTCGCGATCGGCACCGACTTCGCGGACGCGCCGCCGTCGGTCCGACCGGTTTAGGCTTCGGCGATGAGCGTCGACGACCTGATGACGAAGGCGCTGGCGGCCTTGGGCGAGGCTGGCGGCCCGATCTCGGTGGAGCTGCTGCACCGGATGGCTGACGGCGACGGCGTCGAGGAACCGAAGTCGATCGCCGAGGTGGCCCAGCTTCTGGACGTCACGGCGCACACCTTGCGCTACTACGAGCGCATCGGACTGCTGGTCGTCGACCGCGACGTCGACGGGCACCGCAGGTACTCGCCGGAAGCGATCCGTCGACTCGTCTTCTTGACGCGGATGCGGCTGTCCGGCATGGCTATTCGCGATCTCCAGCACTACGTCGAGCTGGTCGACGCCGGGGCCGGCACGGTGCCCGAGCGGCTGGACATGCTCGTCGAACATCGCGACACCATCCAGCGCCAGATTCGTGAGCTGACGCTGTCGCTGGCCGCCACCGAGTACAAGATCGCGACCTATGGGGGACGCGCCGGGGACCCGCTGTCCTAGCCAAGCGTCGAGACTGCGTCCACGGTCGTGATTCGGCGGTGATCACGACCGCACATGCAGTCTCGACGAGTCCGGCAGCCCCGGGAATGAATCGCCCACCCACTCGGTTGACCCATTCGACAACTTGAGTGACTCAGGCTCAACTCTCGCTTGACACCACCGCATCCGCGGGGGCAAGCTTGAGCCTGGTCCACTCAGACCCCAGAACGTTTTTCTATACAGGAGGCAGTAACTATGGCTCGTGCGGTCGGTATCGACCTCGGGACCACCAACTCCGTCGTCTCGGTGCTCGAAGGCGGAGAACCCGTCGTCGTCGCAAACTCGGAGGGCTCACGTACCACCCCGTCTGTCGTCGCGTTCGCGCGCAACGGCGAGGTGCTGGTCGGGCAGCCCGCGAAGAATCAGGCAGTCACCAACGTCGACCGGACCATCCGATCGGTCAAGCGCCACATCGGCACCGACTGGTCCGTTGCGATCGACGGCAAGGACTACACGCCGCAGGAAATCAGCGCGCGCATCCTGATGAAGCTCAAGCGTGACGCCGAGGCGTACCTGGGCGAGGACATCACGGACGCGGTCATCACCGTGCCGGCGTACTTCAACGACGCCCAGCGTCAGGCCACCAAGGAAGCCGGCCAGATCGCCGGTCTCGAGGTGCAGCGCATCGTCAACGAGCCCACTGCGGCGGCGTTGGCCTACGGCCTGGACAAGGCCGACAAGGACCAGACCATCCTGGTCTTCGACCTCGGTGGCGGCACGTTCGACGTCTCCCTGCTCGACATCGGCGACGGCGTCGTCGAGGTCCGCGCGACCTCCGGTGACAACCACCTCGGTGGCGACGACTGGGACGACCGGATCGTCACGTGGCTCGTCGACAAGTTCAAGGCCTCGGCAGGCATCGACCTGACCAAGGACAAGATGGCCATGCAGCGTCTGCGCGAGGCGGCCGAGAAGGCCAAGATCGAACTGAGCTCCGGCCAGTCGACCTCGATCAACCTGCCCTACATCACGGTCGACGCGGACAAGAACCCGCTGTTCCTCGACGAGCAGCTCAGCCGCGCGGAGTTCCAGAAGATCACTCAGGATCTGCTGGACCGCACCCGCAAGCCGTTCCAGTCCGTCATCAAGGACGCGGGCGTCTCGGTTTCCGACATCGACCACGTCGTGATGGTCGGCGGTTCCACCCGCATGCCCGCCGTGACCGAGCTGGTCAAGGAACTCAGCGGCAAGGAGCCCAACAAGGGCGTCAACCCCGACGAGGTCGTGGCCGTCGGTGCCGCGCTGCAGGCAGGTGTGCTGGCCGGTGAGGTCAAGGACGTCCTGCTGCTCGACGTGACCCCGCTGAGCCTCGGCATCGAGACCAAGGGTGGCGTGATGACCAAGCTCATCGAGCGCAACACCACCATCCCCACCAAGCGGTCGGAGACCTTCACCACCGCCGACGACAATCAGCCGTCGGTGCAGATCCAGGTCTTCCAGGGTGAGCGCGAAATCGCCTCGGCGAACAAGCTGCTCGGCTCCTTCGAGCTGACCGGCATCCCGCCCGCCCCGCGTGGCACGCCGCAGATCGAGGTCACCTTCGACATCGACGTCAACGGCATCGTCCACGTCACTGCCAAGGACAAGGGCACCGGCAAGGAGAACACGATCAAGATCCAGGAGGGCTCCGGCCTCTCCCAGGACGACATCGATCGGATGATCAAGGACGCCGAGGCGCACGCAGAGGAAGACCGCAAGCGTCGCGAAGAGGCGACCGCTCGCAACGACGCCGAGGCGTTGGTCTACCAGACCGAGAAGTTCATCAAGGAACAGCGCGAAGCCGAGGGTGGCTCCAAGGTTCCCGAGGAGACGCTCGCCAAGGTGGAGTCCGCGATCGGCGAAGCGAAGTCGGCGCTCGAGGGCACCGACATCACCGCGATCAAGTCCGCGATGGAGAAGCTGGGCGTCGAGTCCCAGGCTCTCGGCCAGGCGATCTACGAGGCCACCCAGGCCGAGCAGGGCGCCGCAGGTGCCGACCGTTCCGCGTCGCAGGCCGACGACAACGTGGTTGACGCGGAGGTCGTCGAAGACGACGAGCAGGAGCGCAAGTGACCCAGGAGAACGATCCGCACGAGCCGGTGACCATCACCGACAAACGGCGCGTCGATCCCGAAACGGGTGCGGTTCGTGACAACGCGGATTCGGCGTCGGCCCCCAGTGGGTCGACGCCGGATCCGGCGCCCGAGAACGACGAGGCCGCCGAGCTCAAGGCGACGCTGCAACGCGTCAAGGCGGAATACGACAACTACCGCAAGCGAGCCGTCCGGCAGGAACAGGCTGCATCCGAACGGGGCAAGGCCTTCGCGGCCACCCAGTTGCTGCCCGTGCTCGACGACCTCGAGCGCGCGCGGCGCCACGGTGACCTGGAGTCCGGTCCACTGAAGTCGGTGGCCGACAAGCTCACCGGCGCACTGCAGGCCATCGGATTGGTGGCCTACGGCGTGGAGGGCGACCCGTTCGACCCGTCACTGCACGAGGCCGTGCAGCACGACGGCGACGGATCGAACCCGGTGATCGGCACCGTGATGCGCCAGGGCTACCGCCTCGGCGACGGCCCGGTGCTTCGCCACGCGATGGTCGGGGTGGTCGATTCCGTCGTCGCTCCCGACACGAACGACGTGTCGGACGCGCAGAACGCATCGAATGGCAACGAGAATTCACAATCAGATCGATAGTTCGACAGAACTGACTGGCAAGGAGGTGACGCAGCATGGTCCAGCGCGAATGGGTTGAGAAGGACTTCTATAAAGAACTCGGCGTCGCCTCCGATGCCAGCGACAGCGAAATCAAGAGTGTCGCCCGCAAGCTGATGGCCGAGCTCCACCCCGACCGCAACCCGAACAATCCGGTTGCCGAGGAGCGGTACAAGGCCGTCGGCGAGGCCAAGGACGTCCTTCTGGACAAGGCCAAGCGCAAGGAATACGACGAAACCCGAAGGCTCTTCGCCAACGGCGGTCGTCGATTTGGCGGCGGCGGTGGCGGCGGCAATTTCGGCGGGTTCGCCGGCGAGGGAGCCGAATTCAACCTCGGCGACCTGTTCGACGCCGCCCCGCAGACCGGTGGCGCCAACATCGGCGACCTCTTCGGTGGACTGTTCGGTCGCGGCGCTCAACAGCCGCGGCCCAGCCGTCCGCGCCGAGGCAACGACCTGGAGACCGAGACGGAACTGTCGTTCCTCGAGGCGACCAAGGGCGTGGCCATGCCGCTTCGGCTCACCAGCCCGGCGCCGTGCACCAACTGCCACGGCAGCGGCGCGCGCCCCGGCACCAGCCCCAAGGTGTGCCCGAACTGCAACGGTGCGGGCGTCATCAACCGCAATCAGGGTGCGTTCGGTTTCTCGGAGCCGTGCACCGAATGTCGCGGCACCGGCTCGATCATCGAGGAGCCGTGCGACGAGTGTGGCGGCAAGGGTGCGACCACCCGGACCCGCACCATCAACGTGCGGATCCCACCCGGTGTCGAGGACGGCCAACGCATCCGCCTCGCCGGTCAGGGTGAAGCGGGGCTACGCGGCGCACCGTCGGGCGACCTGTTCGTCACCGTGCACGTCCGGCCCGACAAGGTGTTCGGCAGGACCGGCGACGACCTGACCGTGACGGTTCCCGTCAGCTTCCACGAACTCGCCCTTGGCACAACGCTTTCGGTGCCGACGCTGGAGGGCAAGGTCGGGGTCCGGGTTCCGAAGGGAACGTCGGACGGACGCATCCTTCGGGTCCGCGGTCGCGGAGTGCCCAAGCGCGCGGGCGGTCACGGTGACCTGTTGGTCACGGTGAAGGTCGCGGTCCCCCCGAACGTCGAGGGCGAAGCCGCCGAGGCACTCGAGGCCTACGCAAAGGCCGAGCGGGCAAGCGGGTTCGACCCGCGGGCCGGATGGACCGGTGCGTGATGGGCAAGAAGGACCCCTCTTCTGCAGCCCGTACCTTCCTCATCTCGGTCGCCGCGGAGCTCGCGGGCATGCACGCCCAGACGCTGCGGACCTACGACCGCCTTGGCCTGGTCAGTCCGCAGCGTAGCTCCGGCGGCGGTCGGCGCTACTCCGAACGTGACGTCGACCTGCTCCGCGAGGTGCAGCGGCTGTCGCAGGACGAGGGCGTCAACCTCGCCGGGATCAAGCGCATCATCGAGCTGACGAATCAGGTCGAGGCGCTGCGTTCCCGGATGGGGGAGATGGCCGACGAGATGGAACGGCTGCGGGCCAACCAGCGCCGCGACCTGGCCGTCGTGCCGAAGAGCACGGCGTTGGTGGTGTGGCAGCCGCGTAAGGGCGCCCGCTAGCCATACGTCGAGCGCGCGGTCCGGCCCATCGCCAGCGTGTGTGCCTTCTGCGGCAAAACCCCGCCGAGCTCTCGGCGGGGTTTTTTCTGCGATGGTCGTGTACGTCGCCATGTGGTTCGCCTTCGCCGAGATCCCACCCATCAGCTACATGCTGGCGCCGGCAGTGACATTCGCCTTCATCGGCCGTGTACCGGAAAGGTTGCGAGCCCGCCGCGCCAACGCGAGCGCAGCGGCGCTCAACGCGCACGGGGTTGTTCCTGGTGGCGACCGGAGTGTGATATTGGTCTTCGGGCGTCATGCTGGTCAACGCCATTCGTAAGCCTTGCCTTCGGTGATTTCGGCGTGGGCTGAGCCGGCCGAAATCAGATGCCTGACTACCTACCAAAGGTATGAAATTCAGTCGTGCGTGTTCGCTGAATTTCATGCCATTGTCTCGACAAGCGAGTCATTCCAGAATGGTCTTTGTGGCGACTTGGTTTGCCAAATTCGAATGATCTTGAATTTGTCCGCGATGGCTTCGACATGCGGCCAAATGTGAACTGCCTGAATGCGTTTGCGATATGGCGAATGGCGTGCTCGAATTTCGCCACGCAGTTAAGTTGAGGTGCGTCTTGGGGGAGTGATCGGTGTTGGGGGGATTCGTGATTGGTGACGACTCAGGCGAACGCGGACGAACGCAATATCGCAATGTCTCGGGATACCACCATGGGTAGTCGCACGCGAGTCGAACCACTGGGCCGGGCGATCGCGCTGCTCGGCTGGCGTTCCCCGCGATGGCAGGCCATGGCGCCATGGTTGTTGGTCGTGAGTGCGGTCGTCTCCGTAGCAATCAGCACGTTCACCGACCCGATTGATTTGCACATCTATGTGCTCGGCGGGGCGGCGCTGGACCATCCGAGTGGTCTGTACGACGCCGCTTATCTCGATCCTGCCCACAACGAAACAATGCCGTTCGTCTATCCGCCTTTCGCGGCCATGGTCTTGTATCCGCTGCACTTCGTCCCATTCTGGCTGGTGGCGTTCGCGTGGCGGGTGGGAGTGATCGCCGCCGTCTACGCAGTGGTCCGCATCTGCCAGCAGATGATGGGCGTGGGCAACAAGCGCACCGCGATGCTGTGGACCGCAGGAGCGCTGTGGTTGGAGCCCATAGTCGGCAACATCAAGCACGCCACGATCGGCGTGTTCCTGATGCTCCTGGTGATGTATGCAGCCCACAGCAGGCGGTGGTGGCTGTCTGGCTTGCTGGTGGGGTTGGGCGCCGGAATGAAGTTGACGCCGGCAATCGCCGGTCTGTACTTCGTCGGGGTGCGGCGCTGGGCGGCGGCGGCGTTCTCGGCAGTGGTCTTCTTCGCCACGCTCGGAGTGTCGTATCTCGTGGCGGGAGACAGGGTCCGATTCTTCTTCGAAGACTGGATCGGCCGGGACGGCTTGTTCACGATCGGGAACGATTACAACCAATCGTGGCGGGGAGGAATCGCGCGCGTTCTTGGGTACGACGCTGGCACCAGCCCGCACCTGATCGTGGCGATCGGTGTAACGGGCTTGATGTCTCTGGCAGCATGGTGGGCGTTGGGGTCTGCCGCAGAACAGCGCGATCACCTTGGCTCACTGCTGGTGGTCATGCTCTTTGGTCTGCTCGCGTCGCCGGTTTCGTGGACGGCTCACTGGGTTTGGCTCGTGCCTCTGCTGGTCTGGCTCCTTCACGGGCCGTGGTCTGACAGGCCGGGAGCGCGTGTCCTGTGGTGGGCGTGGCTCGTCGTGACTTTCGCGGCGATACCCAATGCGCTCGCACAACTTCAGACGAACCGGTGGGAGATCAGCCGCCCCTGGTACGAGGCGTGGGCTGGACTCGTGTACCCGCTGTTGACCTTGGCGACGCTCGGATGGATGGTGGCCACTGCCGTTGCCATCCGCCGCGTCTCTGCGCTGAAAGCGGCGACTCCGATGCCCCAGCCAAGCAATGCGCGTGTCACTACTGCGAACTAACGCGAAGCTGGCCACGGCAGACCGACGGCCGACGATGTGCTGCATCGACACCGATGATTACCAATCGTGTTGCTGAGTAAGCGGATTGACGTCAGCTTCGGTCGTAACGTAAGGGACGCCGATCATTTCGCGAATGTCTGATTCGGACCCCTTGGGAATGACGCGCGAATCACCGCGGGGCGCTCGAACGCAAGACTGCATCCACCGTTGGAGAGATTTGGTCTGACAGCATCTCGACGGTCGCCGCACTGAGATGGTCGGTGTCGATGAAGTTGACGACCCCGTCCCGTTCCGCCTTGCAGAGCTGTGCGTCACAGACCAAGCCGATCGGGTCGATGATCCGCGACCGGTCTCCGAGCGTGGCATGCAGGCGTTGAAACCACTCCGCGGTCCCATGCCAGTACTGCTCCTCCGCGGCTCGGCTGACGTCACAGCTGAAGGTCTTCCAGCGCCGGGTGACGCATTCGGGTCCCGGCCGGTCCAACTCGGGAGACAGGCCGAATAGATCCGCTCCCACTCCCGCCTGATCCAATCGCGCAAGCAATGCCGGCGTGCCAGCTTCCATCAGGGGGCCGTTGGCCACCATCAAGTTGTGAGTCTCTTGCGCCTGCCCCGCATAGAGTTCCGGACGGCCCTGGTACGCGGGCCACCTGGCCACCAGAATGACGCGAACCGCGCGACGGTTCTTCGCGGCGTCAAGCACCCACTGAAGCGCTGTGTCGTTGTGCTTTTGGCACAATTCGAGTCTGGTTCGCTCCAGCCCAAGGGAAATGTTCGGAAGTGTCGTCGCGCTGGAAAGGTATGGGGGGCAGGTGGCCCTGCTCATGACGACCACGTTGACAGGTCGACCGTTGACCGCCTTGACCACACCGGGAATGAGGGCTTGCGCAAACGAATCGCCCCACACCACGACGGAGGGGCGCGCCGGATCGAAACCGTCCAACGGGCACACAGGGTCTTCGGACTTCGTCTGGAGTTCCACGGCGTGGTAGCACCGCGCTGGATAGGCCATGTCGTACTTGGCATGCCACGCGGCTGACCAGACGTCCGCCTTGGACCATCGATCAGAAATTAGCAGGCAACAGAACGCCAGCGCACAGGTCAGTGCGATGGCGAGGAGTCCGGTCAACACCGTGCGTCTGCCGTGAGCGCTGGAATGCGTACGGAAGCGCGACTCCCAGAAGCGATAACTGGCGATGGCGATTCCCAGCGCGGCGATAACCGCCAGCACCCTGAGCCACACCGGAGGCTCGCGCAGATACCAGGTCGCGATGATCGACAACAGTGGCCAGTGCCACAGATACCACCCGTAGGAAACCTTGCCGATGCCCAGGACCGGAGGCGACATCAAGAATCGCCCGCCTGGGTCGGCAGAAGTCATGTGGGCCAATATCATTCCAGCCGTCGCAAGCGTGGGGAGCAGTGCCCAGGCGCCCGGATATCCGTATTCCGGCAGACCCAGGACGACGACGCTCAACAGGACGACGGCCGAGCAGAACCACACGATGCGGCGCAGCAGAGTTGAACCGAGAGACGGGTTCAATACCGCCAACATTGCGCCGATACCCAACTCGTACGCCCGACCAAACGGGAGGTAGAAGGTCTGAGTTGGGGCGAATCGCGCAAGAACCACCGCGGAGATCAACGAAGCCACGCACAGCAGCAGGATCAGGGCAACCATCACCCGCCCTCTGTCGCGACTGCTTCGGCGGCAGATGAATCCGGCGACCAAGAACAGCAGTGGCACCCCAAGGTAGAACTGCTCTTCGACGGACAACGACCACGTATGAAGGAACACGGTCGGTTGGTATGAGGGAGTGAAGTAGTCGCCCGTGAACATGCTCAAGTAAAAGTTCGACGTCGACGTCGCAGCCGCGATTGCGCCCTTGGCGACCGCTTGTTGCTCACCGATCGGGTTGAACACGAGCATGCAAAACACGGTCGTGACCGCGATCATCAGCAGTGCCGCGGGGGCCAGTCGTCGGACGCGGCGGCCGTAGAACGCCCACCAGCCGACTCGCCCCGCCCTGGCACGCTCGTCGGTCAAGCTGCGCAGAATTACGAACCCCGAGATCACGAAGAACACGTCGACGCCTGTGAATCCGCCAGCAAAACCCGGCACACCCGCGTGGAACGCGACGACGACGACGATGGCGATCGCCCGCAACGCATCGATATCGGGTCGGTACCCGCCCCCGGTGACCGGCGGCGGCGTCGCAGCCAGTGTCGTCGTCTCGTGGTCGACCACCGTCTGAATCCCCATCTCTGCGGTTCGGCAATTCGAAGCCGGCGTTGTGTCAGGGCTCGGCAAACGGCGGACGGCCCTCACTATAGGCAACGTCCGTAGAAGCTTCTGTCTCAGCGCTGCATGACGCCCCAAACCTCTCGTCGATGCGCGAATCGAAATCCGCAGCTACACCGGGAATTACATGATCACTTTGCGACAGAAGTTTGCCACCGCTGCGACCAAAGGGGGTCGTACGGTATCGATCGCTGGTCTGCGGAACACGTGGTCAGCTACCACCGCAGCCATGATCGTTGCCAAAATCATCGCCGGACGCCGTACCGCCTGGTGGGCACGCGCGTACCAAGAGCGTCACACGCATCGTTGTTATAGTCGCCCCGTGATGGCGGAGTCGGATTTGGCGGTGCGCCCCTCCGTTGCCCGCCTGGAGACCTTGGCGCCGATCTTGTTGGCAGTCAGCGTCGTTGTGCGACTGGCGTCGACGATGATCTCCTACTTCGTCGCAGGCGATTTCTTCTTCGACCTTCACGTCTACGTGATCGGTGGGGCGGCACTGGACCATCCGGGCACCCTGTACGACGTCTTCTACGTCGACCCGGTCAAGGGCGAGCACCTGGCGTTCACCTATCCCACGTTCGCGGCGATGGTCTTCTACCCGCTGCATCTGTTGCCGTTCGGCCTTCTGGCGTTCCTGTGGCAGGTGGCTCAGGTAGCCGCGGTGTACGGCTCGGTACGTCTGTGTCAGTGCCTGATGGGCGCCGACGACAATCGGCGCGTCGCCATGTTGTGGACGGCGGCAGCTCTGTGGCTGGAACCCGTGGCGAGCAACTTTCAGACCGGTCAGGTTGGCGTGTTCCTCATGCTGGGCGTGCTCTACGCCGCCTACAGCACCCGCTGGTGGCTGTCCGGTCTGCTGATTGGCGTCGGTGCAGGTATCAAGCTGACGCCGGCGATCACCGGCCTCTACTTCGTCGGGATGCGCCGCTGGGCCGCCGCGGCGTTCTCGGCCGTCGTCTACTTCGGCACTGTGGGTCTGGCCTACCTCGCGCTGCCCGTCGACACTGGTCGCTACTTTCCCCATCAGATGATCAAGGCCGGCCAGAGTCTGCCGATCGGTTCGTCGTGGAATCAGTCGTGGCTGGGTGGCATCTCGCGGATCGTGGGACACGATGCAGGTCCCCGCTCGCTGGTCGTCCTGGCGATCGCCGCCACCGCGGTGCTGACCGTAATGGCTTGGCGGGCATTGGGTTCCGGTAGCGGTGAACGCGACCGGTTGGGTTCTCTGCTGGTAGTCCAGCTGTTCGGATTGATGGCGGCGCCGGTCTCGTGGATCCATCACTGGGTGTGGGTGGTGCCCCTGATGATCTGGCTGATTCACGGACCGTGGCGCGACAAACCGGGCGCCAAGGTGTTGGGGTGGGGCTGGCTGGTGCTCATGGTGATCAGCGTGCCGAGTCTGCTTTCGCTGGCCCAGCCGAACATCATGGACTTCAGCAGGCCCTGGTACCTGGCGTGGGCCGGGCTGGTCTATATCGCGGCATCGCTGACCACAATGATCTGGATCATCGCAACCGGGCGCCGTGCCTGAGACGCGCAAGCGGGTCGATCGCCACCAGCTGGTTGCCCCGGTGGTGCTGGCGGTTAGCGCCGCTGTTCTTCTCGGCGTGACGGTTCCGAGCCCGCCCAACCTCATCGACTTCCGTGTCTACATGCTCGGCGGCGCAGCCTTGAGCAATCCCGAGACGCTGTATTCCTTTGCGTACTCGGCCCAGTCGCCCGACCAGCCGCTGCCCTTCGTCTATCCGCCGTTCGCGGCCATCGTCTTCCGGCCGCTCACGGTGTTGCCGGTCGACGTGGCCGGGCTGCTGTGGCAGCTGGCGATGCTGGCCGCCGTGTACGCGATAGTCCGGATCAGCCAGCGCATTGTGGGTGCCGGCACGCGCCGCTCGGCCATGCTGTGGACCGCAGGCGTCATCTGGCTCGAGCCGGTGCGCATCGCGGTGCAGCTCGGACAGGTGGGTGTCTTCCTTACTCTCGCCGTGCTGTACGCCGTGTACACCAATCGTTGGTGGCTGTCGGGTCTGCTGGTCGGGCTGGCTGCCGGGGTGAAGCTGACCCCGGCGATTACCGGCCTCTACTTCCTCGGAGTCCGCCGCTGGTCCGCCGCGGTCTTCTCGGCGGTCGTCTTCTTCTCGACGGTCGCTCTGTCATTCCTGGTCGTCGGCGACCAGGTGCGCCACTACTTCACACAGGTGATGGGCGACACCAGCGTCAACCCGATTGGCATCGCGATCAACCAGTCCTGGCGGGGCGCGATCTCGCGAATCCAGGGCCACGATGTCGGCGAAGGAGCCGTGGTACTCGTTGCGATCGCCGCCACGGCGGTCCTGGCACTGTTGGCATGGCGCGCACTCGGGGCTGGCCCCGGGCCCCGCGACCAGTTGGGTTCGGCGCTCGTCGTCCAGCTGTTCGGTTTACTGATCTCCCCGATCTCCTGGATCCACCACTGGGTGTGGGTGGTGCCGCTGGCGATCTGGCTGTTGAGGGGGCCGTGGCGCCATCATGCGGGTGCGCGCATCCTTGGTTGGGGTTGGTTGCTAGTGACCTTCCTAGGCGTCCCAAGCATGCTCGCCACGGCCGAGCCGAGTCTCTGGCAGATCAGTCGTCCGTGGTACTTGGCTTGGGCCGGCTTGGTTTACGTCGTTGCGACGCTGGTCACACTGGTCTGGATCGCGGTGACCGGGCGGCGCGCGACCGCTGCGTGCGGAGTCAGACTGCCCTGATCGAGAACCTCGTCGTCTCGGGTTTGCCTGCGACCGCGAAGCGGTAGTTGCCGCTGCGCAGCGCGTCGGTCGGCGCGGCCATCGGCTCGATGGCGATGACGTCGTCGTTGGGTGGCGCGAACAGCTGCGCGGCGGGATAGCCCTTCAGGAACGCCACCTCGACGTGGCGCCCACCCCCGGCAATGGCGAACACCGAACCCTCTGGCACCTGGTCGAATCCGTCGTCGTAGAGCGTGGACCCCATGGGTTCCGAGCTGGCCTGCCAGTCGTCGTGGGCGCCGGTGGGGAGGCCCCAGTTGTCGGTCGGCCGGTGCCGCATCGTCGGGGTGGTCAAGATCCATTCGGCGCGAGGAATTCCCGGCAGCTGGACGTACGGGTGGTAGCCGAAGCACAGCGGCACGGACGCGGCCGTCGTCGGCATCACGGTCGTCTCGACGGTCATGGTGCGATCGGCGAGCGTCACGCGTTGGGTCAGCACGTGGGGAAACGGGAACGACGCCAGCAGACGGGGTCGTCCGCCGTAGTCGAGGACGGCGGTCAACGAGTTCTCCGACCGGTCGGAGATCAGCCAGCCGGGATAGCCAGTGAGGACTCCGTGGATCGGCACGCCGTGCTCGTCGGTACGCACTCCTCCGGTCCCGGGGGTGAGTGTCACCACGGCGCCGTTGATCCCATACTTGCTGGCGCTCAACCGGTTTGCCCACGGGTAGAGGATCGGCACCCCCATCGTCTTGCCCGCGGTGATGTAGGCGTCAAGGCCGCGTCGTTGGCCGAGGAACTCGTGCTCCCCGTCGCGCAGCGACGTGACGATCATGCCTGCCATGGGGACGACGGTCGCGGTCAGCGACGACGACGGATCGGTCAGCGTGACGGCTTCGAACTCGGACATTTGGCGATTCTGTCACGCTCAACTGGCAAGTGGATCGTGTTGGATGCGGCGTGGATCGGCACCCTTCGCGATCAGGGCCGCCGTGGTCGCCGCGACCATCCCCGGCCCGCCGCAGACCAGGATCTGCCGATCGCTCCAGCCGCCGTAGCGGGTCACCACCTCCGGAAGGGTGCCGACCTGGCGCACGTGCAGCCCGCGGGGAGGTTCGACGTCGGGATAGTCGGCCGCCCACGGCGGGTTGGTGGAGTACTCCGAGACCGGGGTCACCGACAGCCACGGATTGGTCGACGCGACCTGCCACAGCGTCCGGAGGTCGTACAGGTCGCAGGGGTACCTGGCGCCGAAGAAGAGGTGCACCCGCGGATTCTGGCCCCACTGGGCGAGATTCATGATGATCGACCGCAGCGGAGCCAGGCCGGTTCCACCCGCCACCATCAGCACGTCACCGCCGCCACGGTCGACGTGCATCGCACCGAGGGGGTTGGACAGCCGCCACCGGTCACCGGGCTCCGTCTCGCCGACGATGGCGGTGCTCACCATGCCGCCCATCACCGATCGCACGTGGAACTCGATCGCCCCGCTGCGGTCGGCGGGAATCGAGGGGCTCAGAAACCGCCAGCGGCGTGGCCACTGGGGCACCTGAACCGTCACGTACTGGCCCGCGTGGAAGTGCAGGGGCTCGTCGAGTTGCAACCGGATCACTGACACGTCGCGGGTGGCGCGGATGTGTTCGACGACGCTGCCATCGACGAAGGGCGGTCCCTTCTCGGCGTCGGCCGCGCCTCGCATGATCCCGACGATCAACGTGACGGCCTGCTGCGTGGCGTCGGCCAGCCGGTCGTCCCACTGGTCGATCAGGTGGCTGCGCAGCGTGGTGAGCAACGCGTCTTGCATGGAATCGTAATGTCGTTGCGTGACACCGTATTTGCGGTGATCGCGACCCAGCTGAGCGAGGAAGGCCACGGGCTCGTCGGCGCGCTGGGCGATCAGTTCGCCGAACAGCCACGTCATGGCTTCGGCGAACACGGTGCGCTGCCTGCTCAGGTCCGGCGGGAACAGGTCTCGCACCTCGTCGTCGACGGCGAACCAGCGGGTGTAGAAGCGGTGGATCAGCTCGCCTGAGCCGGCCTCGGGATCGAACGCGGCGCGCAACGTCGCCAGCGCGTCACGGTCGTCGAGTCCCACGCCGTTCGAGTGTAGGGGCGGGCTCGGGGTCAGAGCCCGTGGAGGCCCTTGTAGAGCACCAACAGGCCGAGCACGATCAGGATGCCTGCGACGAGGGCGGCGTGTTGGGCTTCCATCCAGTCCTTCAGCCGGGTGAGTGGCTGATGGAGCCGATCGCCGGACACCGCGTACGCCAGTACTGGAAGCGCGACGGTCGACGCGGCCATGACGACGTAGTAAAGGACGCCGAGGGTGGCACCGTCGCGACCAAGTCCCTCGGTGCCGATAGCCAAACCCGCTGCGGCGCACATGAACAACACCTTCGGATTCGCCACGACCAGGACGAGCGCGGTGACCAGCGCCTTGCCGGGGGTGATCTTCGCGAAGCTGCTCATCCACTTGGGCGAGTGATCCGAGCGCGCCCTGGTAAACCACTTGTAGGCCCCGAAGGCGATCAGCGCGGCGCCGGCGACGATGCGCACCCACGATGCCCAGCTGGGGGGCTTGTCCAGTCCACCGCCGAGGACGTTCGACACCTCAACGAAGGCCTGCGTCACCACCGCCAGCCCGACTATCCACCCGGCAAGGAACGCCAGTCCCGTCGGCCTCGGCCGGGGCGAATGCAGCACCAGCACCCCAGGAATGATCGACAGTGGTGACAGGGCCACCACCAGCGCCAAGGGGATCAGTTCGGCCAGCATCGCGGTAAAGGTAGCAAAGCTCGGGCAGGCGTCGTGCCCAAATGTCGCCCGGTGCGGTAGCGCGGTTGTACGCTGCCGCTCAGCCCCAACAGACGTTTCGGGCGCGACCGGGGGGAAAACGTCATGAGGGTCCGTCGCGTCACGTCGGTCGTCGCTTTGCTGGTGGTGGTGTCGATGACGGCCATGCTGACCAGCTGTTCGAAGAGTTCGCAGCCGGTCTCCACCAACCCCGAGGCCGGGGTCAACGCAGGGCCCGACGGCAAACCCGCACCTTTCCACGAGCCGGTCCGGCTGCGCAGCAAGGACGGCGTCCTCGAGGTGCGGCTGTCGGCGCACCAGGGCACCGTCAACCTCGACACCGTCAAGGAACCCGTCTCCAACTTCCTGGTGTTCGGCTTCGACCTGATCAAGGGCAGCAGTTCGGACGGTTCGACCAAGGGAGACAATCTCTATCCCGCGCCGACCCTTCGGGTCGATCCGGGTGAGCGCCTGATCGTGCACTACGACAACGACCTTCAGGGCCTGACGGTCAAGGACTTCTACGATCCGGCATTCACGCCCAAGGGCGGCGAGGTGCCGATCTACCCTCCGACGCTCACCGAAGCGCCGCTGAACCTGCACACCCACGGCCTGCACGTCAGCCCGTCGGGCAACGCCGACAACGTGCTGCTGTCGATCCCGGCGGGCATGGGCAACACCTATACCTACGACGTGCCCGCCAACATGCCCAACGGGTTGTACTGGTACCACAGCCACCGTCACACGATGACGACGCAGCAGACGTACGCCGGCCTGGCCGGGCTGCTGGAGATCGGCCGCCCCGACGGAAATTTGCCGCTCGTCACGCAGAACGACATTCCCATGCGCAACATGGCACTTCAGTACAACTACGTGTTCGACCGCAAGGGCGGCGGGCACCAGCTCAACAACTACGCCTGGCCGCAGTTCGTCAGCACCCTGACCCCTCCAAAGGGCAACGAATTGGCCGACGGCACTTATCAACCGAGCCTGGCGCCGGTCAACATCGCCGACACCAGCAAGGGCTCGCAGTACTTGACCGCGTGGTGGGCCGGCCCGCTGTCGCCCCACAACAATCGCGGCCAAACCCAGTTCATCCCGCAGAACCTGATGAGCTTCGACAGCCCGACGCTGAAGATCCCCGAGAACAACGCACTGCCCGACAACGAACGCGACGTGCAGTTCACCGTCAACGGCCAGTTTCAGCCCGAGTTGAAGATCAAGCCGGGGCAGACGGAGATCTGGTCGGTGGCCAACATCAGCGACATCGGGTACATGACGGTCCGCCTCACCGAGACCGCCACGGGCAAGCATCCGAAGTTCGCCATCGTCGGGCAGGACGGCAACCCGTACACCCAGGTACAACGGCCCGTCTTCGGAGACGGGACGACGCTGAGCGTTCCGCCAGGGTCGCGCTATGCGATCGCGGTGACGATGCCCGCCGAAGGCGACCTGGTTCTGGAGTTCCCGCCCAACCCCGAGGCCAAGCCTCTCGTGCTCCCCGGTGTGGTGTACACCAACAACGGCACCAAGAACACGCCCGCGGTCCTCGGCACGCTCACCGTCGACCCCAAGTACCTCAGCTTCGCCGACGGCTTCTTCGTGTTCCCCACGCAGACGTTGATCCGCGCGACGCAGGACACCAGCGGCCCGGGCCGAACGACGGCCTTCGAGCCGGGCCAAAACCTCGGTGCCTACACGTCATTCGTGGACACATCGGTGATGACGCCCGCCGTGCGACGGGCGATGACGATCACCGACACGATCGGCGGCGACAAGGCCAGCCACAACGATCCCAAGGCCGTCATCTACATGTTCGAGCCAGCCGGATTCCCCAACGTCCCGCTGATCCAGCCGCGGCTCAACTCCGTCGAAGAGTGGACGATCACCAACCAGAACAACGATGCACATCCAATGCACATCCACGTCAACGACTTTCAGGTGATGGAAATCGACGACCCCAACCGCGGGACGACGGGCGTCGAACCGTGGGGCGTCGACAACGTCAACGTCCCCGCACCGATCTTCAACGACATGCACGTCGTGACCACCCCGGCGAAGCTGACGCTGCGCCAGGAGTTCCTCGAGTTCCCGGGAACCTACGTGATCCACTGCCACCGCCTCAACCACGAGGACAACGGGCTGATGGCCACCATCAACGTCATCCCCGAGGTGTCCACCTACGCGGTGGCGACACCCGGGTCCAAGGGCAAGCCCGCGACGGTTCAGATCCGGGACGGCAACGGCGACAAGGTCTTGCAGACCGTCGTCCCATTCCCCAACTTCGAGGGAGCCCCGTCGGTGGCGATGGCCGACGTCAACGGCGACGGTGTTCTCGACCTCGTCGTCGGCACCGGCAAGGGGGTCGCTCCCCAGGTGGTCGCCTATGACGGCAACGACACCACCGACGGCGTGTTCAAGACCGAACTCACCCGTTTCGCGCCCTTCGACGACGAGTTCACCGGCGGGGTGACGGTCGCAGGCGCCGACATCGACGGAAATGCGCGGGCCGACAACATCATCGTGGGCTCGGGCCCGGGGATGGAGTCGCAGATCAAGGTCTTCTCGTCCACGGTGCCGAGTGAATCCGGCAAGGTACCCGACGTGTTCTCCGCGTTCACGCCGTATCCCGGTTCCGAATCCGGGGTGACGCTGGCGACCGGAATGGTCGAAATGGGCTCCGGGCGGGAGAGCATCGTCACGGCGCCTGGCGCAGGCGAGGCGCCGCTGATCAAGACGTTCCGCTACGACCTCTACGAGCCGACCGCCAGGGCGCGCGCCAACGGGACTGCAACGCAAGAACATTCGTCCGGCGGCCGGGCCGATCCGCAGATGACGTCGCAGTTCATGGCCTACGACGACGCCTATCAGGGCGGCGTCGGCCTCTCGACGGGCTGGGTGGCGGGCGCCCAGGGTGGCGCCAAGAGCATCATGACCAGCCAGCTCGCCGGTGCCGGGACGGTGCGGGCGTTCTCGAGCGGGTCGCTTCTCGACGGGCAGCCGGATGTCTACCTGGACAACCCGAACCACCACGAGGAGAACGCCACCTACGCACCGATCGCGTCGTTCGACCCGTTCCCCGGTTCGGGCGTCACGGTCGCGACGAGCAGCACCACCAGCGGCGCGGACGTCCTGGTTGGCGGGGTGACGCCGACGGGGGTGGAAGTGCGCAAGTACACGCTGGAGCGCACTTCCCCCGAGGCGACGACCGTCGACCCGAAGCTGATCGCCACACTGCCGATGCCAGCGGGCGGTGCCGCACCCCTTGGCGGGCGTTGACCTGCGCCGGGTGACGATCGGGCGATAGTGGGTAAGGCTCTGGCATGGCCCCCACCCGCGGTTCGATCTACGCTGCCCATCTGCGCCGGGGCGGGACCGTCGCGGTGCAGTTCATCGCCGTGGTGGCCGCCCTCTGGGTGCTCGGCTGGGTGGTGGGCAAGGCCTGGGTGATCATCCTGCCGGTGGTACTGGCGCTGATCGTCTGCACCGCGCTGTGGCCGCCGGTGCGGTGGTTACGTGAGAAGGGCGTGCCCCCGGCCGCCGCGGTTCTGCTGGTACTCCTCCTGGCGGTGGGTGTCGTCGCCGCCCTGATCGCGGCCGTCGCACCGGCCATCTTCGAGCAGTCGGTCGAGCTGGCCGATCAGGCTCAGGCAGGCGTCGTCCAGGTGCGGAACTGGCTCGACGGACCACCACTGAACGTCAGCGAAGCACAGCTCAACTCGGGCGTCGCCGCCATCAACGACTGGTTGAACTCCAGCAGCGCACAGATCGCCTCGGGGCTGTTCACCGGTGTCGGCGCGGCTGCGTCGGCACTCATCACGCTGTTCACCGCGATCGTCGTGACGTTCTTCCTGCTGAAGGACGGCCCGGACTTCGTTCCCTGGCTCCGTCGGAGCGTCGGCATGCCCGCGGCGCCGCACCTTGCCGAGGTGTTGAGCCGCTGCTGGGCGACCCTCGGCGGCTTCATCCGCACCCAGGCCCTGGTGAGCCTCGTCGACGCGGTTCTGATCGGCGTCGGCCTGGTGATCCTCGGGGTGCCGTTGGCCTACGCGCTGGCGATCGTCACCTTCATCGGTGGGTTCGTCCCCATCGTCGGTGCGTTCGTCGCAGGCGGTCTCGCGGTGCTGATCGCGCTGGTGTCCAACGGTCCGGTCAACGCCCTGATCGTGGTGGGACTGATCCTGGCCGTGCAGCAACTCGAGGGCAACGTGCTGCAGCCGTGGTTGCAGGCGAAGTCGATGAAGCTGCACGCGGTGATCGTGCTACTCGCGGTGACGTTGGGCAGCACGGTCTTCGGCATCATCGGCGCCTTCTTGGCCGTGCCGGTCGCGGCCACCGGGGCGGTGATCATCCGCTACTACGGCGAGCAGGTGGGCATGCGGGCCGGCGAGACGCCGCAGGAAGACGACACGGCCGAGGACGACCTCGAAGACGAGGACGACGAAGAACCCGTCACGGCAGATGCCAAATGACTTGCGTCCCAAGGTAGAAGACCACCACCCAGAACGCGTTGAGGCCGAGCAGCAGCCCGAGGCCCCGCAGGTTGTCACGTGCCGCGGAGGCCGCAGGCACGGGACGCAGCCAGCGTTTGAGCACGGGATTGACGTAGTACGGCATCGCCAGATAGCTCATGGCGAAGCTGGACAACAGGTTTCCGACCAACATGCCGAGCCAGAGCGGCATATGCAGCGGTGACAGGGCAAGCGTCAGGACGACCACGGTGGGGTAGAGGCCCATCCAGACCGCGAGCGAGGTCTTGACGTCCGAGGGTGGTGGCGTCTCGCGGCCCTTGTCGTCGAAGGCGAACCAACTGCCGAACGAGTTGTCGACGGTGCGGGACTGGAAGTCGGCGAACTTCTCGCCCTCGGCCAGCAGCTGTCGGCGTTGATCGGAGACCAGCCACTTCTCCAGATCCGCCTCGTTCTCGAAGCGGTAGAGAGTGGTCCACTCGTCCTGAATGCCCTCGACGGGGCGGAATACCTCAGTGCCCCTGAATCCTTCGAACGAGCTCTCGGCCAGGCGAAGTCGATCCTGCCAGGCAAGGAAGTCGGCGACGTTGTCCGGGCTCACGCGGTGCGTCACCACCACGGTGACCAGGGGATCGCTGGGCCGGGCGCCGCCGCTGATCACCTGCTGCGTGCCGGGGCCGTCGAGGTAACCGGCACCGTCGGCCAGCAGTTCCTGGCGGGTGGCACTGTTGATCCACGCCTGCACGTGGGCGATCGAATCGAAGCGGTACACGACCACCCAGTCGGGCTGCACCGCGGTCGGCGGGTTGACCTCGGCACCAAGGAATCCCGGGTATACCGCGGCGCGTGAGTTCATGTTGAGCTGCCACGCTTCGAACTCCCGCTCGCAGCCGGGCCGTACCTTCTGCCCGATGATCACGGTGGCCGCCGTGTCCGTCGACTTGCGGGTGTCCATGGCGTCGCTCACGCGACCGGGGTCTGGCGAGCCGACGGCAGCCGGTCGTAGATTCGTTCGGGGGTAAGGGGCAGATCGCGGAACCGGACCCCGGTTGCGTCCTCCAGCGCGTTGGCCAACGCCGGCGCGACGGGGTTGATGCAACACTCCGCCATGCCCTTGGCCTTCATCGGGCCAACGGAGTCAGACGATTCCACGAACAGCAGCTCCGTGCGGGGCACGTCGGCGTAGGTCGGGATGCGGTAGTTGCGCAGGCTCGGGTTCGTCATCACACCCGAGTCGTCGACGCCGAAGTTCTCGGTCAGCGCGAAGCCGATGCCCATCGCAACGCCGCCGTCGACCTGCCCGCGCGTCTGGGCCGGGTTGATGACCACGCCCGCGTCGGTGGCGTGCACGCTGTACAGGATGCGGATCTCGCCGGTGACCCGATGCACGGCGATCCGAAAGCCGTGGCTATTGGACGTGACGCTGCGGGGCGATCCATATGCCTTGCGCGACTCGGTGAACCGGATGCCGCGGGCCGAGGCGGCCTCGAGGAGTTCGGCCAACGGTAGCCGGGTGCCGCCGCACACCACGGCGTCGTCGTCCAGCGCGCAGTCGGCCAGCGGGACCCCGGTGTGGCGGGCTGCGAAGCCGAGGATGCGGTTGCGCAGCGCAGTCGACGCGTAGTTCACCGCGTTGCCCGCGACGAACATCCCTGCGCTGGCGAACGCGCCGGTGTCGAACCCCGTCTTGTCGGTGTCGGACTGCACCAGATGGATTCGATCCGGCGTGGTACCCAGGTTCGTTGCGGCGATCTGCACGTGCACCGTCGAGGTGCCCTCACCGAATTCGACCGTCCCGACGGCGATTTCGTACGTCCCATCGGAACGCAGCGTCGCCCATGCGTCGGAGAGGTGTTCGGTCGGAGGTGCGGTCTCGTGCAACGACGCCGCGGAGCCCGCCCCGACGAGCCAGTCCTCGCCGAGATCGCGCCCGCTGTCGTCGCGCCGCAGGGCCTCGTCGACCAGGTCGACGCACTCGATGATGCCGTCCTCGGTGAACTCCACGTCGTCGGCGTGCTCGGCCAGTGCGAGCAGGGCGTCACCGGGCCGGACGACGTTGCGGCGTCGGAGTTCGGCCGGGTCGAGGCCGAGCTTGACCGCCAGTTCGTGGATGGCGCACTCGACGGCATACCCGGGCTGCGTCATGCCGTAGCCGCGCAGCGCACCACTGGGAACGGTGTTCGTGTAAACCGACCAGGCGTCGAACTTCTTGTTGGGACAACGGTATAGCGCGATCGCGGCGCCGGCCGCGAACAGCGTCTCGCCACCGTGGTTGCCGTAGGCGCCGGTGTTGGAGACGTTGCGGTAGCCGAACGCAGTCAGCGTTCCGTCAGCCTTGGCGCCGAGGGTGACCGTGACCTTCATCGGGTGCCGTGGTGATGCGGTGGTGAACTCCTCCTCCCTGGTGAACTCCCACGACACCGGCCTTCCGGTGTCGAGCGTCGCCAGCGCGGGCAGGTCCTCCGATATCAGTTCCTGCTTGCCGCCGAAACCGCCTCCGACGCGGGTGCAGAACACCCGCAACTGATCTGGCCGCAGGTTGAACAGGTAGGCCAGCTTGAGCTTGGCGATCGACGGGGACTGCGACGCCGTGCGGACGTTGAGTCGGCCGTCCTCCATCCACGCGATGGAACCGTGGGTTTCCAGATGCGCGTGCTGGACCCGGGGCGAGAAGTAGGTGGCCTCGTGGATCACGTCGGCCTCGGCCAAACCGGCGTCGAATTCGCCTATTTCGCCGTGCAGTTCGAGTAGCACGTTGTGCGCCTTGTCATGGGCGAACGGGTCGTCGTAGCTGTGCAGTTGGGGGGCACCGTCGCGCATCGCTTCCTCGGGGTCGAACACCGCGGGCAGTACCTGGTACTGCACCACGACCCGGCGGCAGCCCTCCTCGGCCGCTCGCACGGAGTCGGCGAGCACGGCCACCACGCGCTGGCCGGCGAAGCGCACGACGTTGTCGAGCATGTACGTGTCGTCGGGATCGACGAGGTGGTCGGTGTGGATGGCCGTGCTGTAGCGCCGCCGCGGGACGTCCTCCCACGTGTAAACCCTTTGCACGCCGGGAACTTCCATTGCGCCAGACGTGTCGATCGACACGATCCTGGCGTGGGCGTGGGGGGAATGCAGCACCTTGAGGTGCAGCATGCCCTCCATCTGGGTGTCCATCGTGAACTCGACGGTTCCCGTCACGACACCGGTGGCGGCGGGCGCGCCCACGCTGGTGCCGACGGCCTGCCCGGGCTTGGCCTCTTCGATGGCCGTGACCCCGTTGACCGCATCCTCGATGGCGCGGTAGCCCGTGCAGCGGCACAGATTTCCCTTCAGGGCGCGCGGGAGATCCTTCTTCTGCTCGTCGGTGAACGTCGCGGCGGTCATGATCATGCCCGCGGTGCAGAATCCGCACTGGAAGCCGGGTGCCTTGCGGAACTGCTCCTGCATGGGGTGCAGGTTCTCGGGGGTGCCGAGGCCCTCGATGGTGGTGACCTCTCGGCCGTCGGCGCGGAAGGCAGGGGTGATGCAGCTGTGCACCGGGGCACCGTCGAGCCACACGGTGCACGCACCGCAATCGCCTGCGTCGCAACCCTTCTTGACGCCGTGCACGCCGAGTGACCGGACGAAGGTCCTGAGGCACTGGCCTGGGTCGGGCTCGGCGTCGAAGGTCGCGCCGTTCACGGTGTAGGTCATCGATGCGCTCCCGTGCTGAGTTCGGTGCGGATTTCCTCGGCGTAGTGCCGCGCCAAGTGCTTGCGGTGACCGGGGCTGCCGTTGGGATCGTCGAACCACACGTCGTCGCCGACCGCGTCGACGGCGTGCGCCACGGCGTCGGCCGACGGCATCGTGTCGAACGTCAGCCGGATCGGGTGCGTGGTGCCCGCCGTGAGTGTCAGTGTCAGATCGTCGGTTCCCGGGCTCTGGGTCCCCACCATGAAGATGGTCGACCGGCCCATCTTGGTGAGGGTGAAGCGGCGGTGGGCATGGCGCTTGTGTAGCGCACTCACCGGTATGTGGATGCTGCGCAACAATTCTCCGGGTCCAAGGACGGTCGAATGGTTGCCGGTGACGAAGTCGACTGCGGCGACGGTGCGCTCGGAGCCCGTCGTCGACCACAGCTCGTAGGTCGCGTCCAGTGCCACCGTCATCGTGATCATCGGGCCTGCGGGAAGGGCCATGCAGATGTTCCCGCCGACGGTCGCGGAGTTCCATACTTTGAACGACGCCAGGAACGCTTCGCAGCTGGTGTGCAGCAGCGGTGCGGCGGTCCACTCCGCAGGCGCGGTGAGCGCGTAGAGGTCACCGATGGTGCACATTGCGCCGACGTCGAGACCGTCGGCGGTCACCTCGAGTGAGTTCCAGCCCAGTGGGGCGAGGTCGATGAGGCGTCGAAGATCGGGTTGCGAGTCGGAGAAGAGCCACGTGCCACCGGCCAACCACGCGTCGCCTGGGCGCCACACGGAGCCCGGGACGTCGGGCGGGTTTCGGATGACGTCCGTGACCGTGCTGATGTCCACGTAGTTCCCCCTCGTCGATCGAACTGTTCGACTGTAGGTCTTCGAGCGAGTTCCTTCCCCGCGGTCTACGTTCAGGGCGGCGACTCAACCCCAGCAACCACGCCGCCCGAGGAGGTCCCGGTGACAGCGATCGCCGTCACGGTGCTGCACCGCCCGGTCGAGGGTCCCGCACTGGATGGGTGGCTGGCGGCGGTGCGGGCTGGATGCGACCGGGTCGACGGCTTCGTCTCGTGCGTCGTCTCGGTGCACGTCGACGAGCGTCTCGAGCTGGCGGTGGCGGTCAGCTTCGCCCACGAAGAGCAGCTGTGCGACTGGCTCGACGGGCCGGCGTGGGCCGCGCTACTCGCCGACGGCGCCGCTGTCGGAATCCGCCGGGCGTCATCGGATCTGGTGATCGTCGACGGCGAGCCGATTCCCGCAGGGGTCGGCGTCTTCCGGCACAGCGTCCTCGCCGGTCGGGTCGACGAGTTCACGTCCGCGCAGGCCGCGCTCGTCGACGTGAGCACCGGGTTCGCCGGGTACGAGGGGACCGTCGTGGTGCCCACCTCGGCGCCCGGAGAGTGGTTGTCGCTCATACGTTTTCGTACCGAGAAGCTACTTGCCGCCTGGCTGGGCTCGCGCCAGCGCGCGGAGGCCCTGCCGTCGTTGCGGTCCACGCTCCTGAAGGACTTCTCGACGATGTCCAGCACCACCCCGTTGGGCACCACCGTGCGCACGAGCAACGGCAAGACGGTGATGACGCCAAACTGGAAGTCGGCGATGTTGGTGCTCCTGGTCCTCTATCCGACCGTGATGGTGCTGTCGAGGTTCTTCGGCCCGACGCTCGACGCGGTCGGTGCCGAGCCCTGGTTGGCGCTGTGGGTCAGCCAGATCGTCAGCGTGTCGGCCCTGCAGTGGTGGCTGATGCCCGCCGTCGCACGCCCGTTCCGTAGGTGGCTGGATCCGGTCGACGGCGCTGGTCGGAGGATCAGCGTGGTCGGCGGCGCGGCCGTCGTCGCGCTGTACGCCGTGACGCTGGCCGTGTTCGCGTCAGTAAAGTGGCTGCAGTTCTGGGACTATGTGGATTGACCGTGCTCGAACTGCGTCGAATCTGTTGAGAGGGCGGCGAGTGACTTTGCTAGCCCCGCGCCGCGCCGCGCTCGTCGGGTTTCTGTTGTGGGCCGTCTTCGCGGTCTGGCTCAGTTGTCATCGGTTCCTGGGGGATGCGTGTGGTCCCGGTTTGGAGCGGGTCGTGAGCCATGTCGCGTTCGTGGTCTTCGGCGTGTTCGCGCTGGTGTGCGCCGGTATCGCGGCCGTGGCGAATCGGGGACGGGCACGGGCGGCCTGGGTATTCGTGGGTGTCGGTGCGGCCGCGTGGATCGCCGCCATCGCCGGGTCTGACGTGCATTCGCCGTTGGGCGTCGTCGGGGTTTCCTTCGCCTCGGTCGTCGACGCCGGTTTCGTCGTCTTTCCGATCGTGACGTGCGTGGCACTGCTGCTGCTGCCCGTCGGGCCGGCCGGACAGTCGACCATGCGGTTGGTCTCCGACGGGCTCGTCGTCTTGGGGTCGCTGTTCCTGATCGTCTGGATCCTGGTCCTGCGTGAGCTGTTCGCCGACGGCCGCATCAATCCGGTGGTGTTGGCGGTCAGGCTGGCCTATCCGATCCTCGACCTCGTCGCCATCACCGTCGGAGTGCTGGTGGTGATTCGCGCCAAGGGTGCCGCGCGGAAGGCGGTGGCGTTGTTGACCGTGGCCATCGTGCTGATGTCCGTCTCCAACGACGTGCTGTATCGCCTGGTCGCCGACAGCGGCCGCAGCAGAGGCGACCTGCTCGACTTTGGCTGGGCCACGTCGCTGGTGGTGGTCGGACTGGCTGCGCTGGCCGGGTGTCGCCCGCAACGCGCCAGACGCCTCCCGGACAACGACATCCTGTGGTTGCCCTACGTACCGCTGGCGGTGGCAGGGGTGGTCGTCGTCGCCGATCTCGCCAAACCCGCGTCGGCCGTCGTGCTGTCGGTGTTCGTCGTGCTCGTGGTCACGGTGCTGTTCCGGCAATTCCTGGTCATGGGGTCGCACCAGCGACTCTTCGCCGTCGTGGCCGAACAGGCGCTGAGGGACCCGCTGACGGGGTTGGCCAACCGATCCCTGTTCAACGACCGGCTCGAACATGCCGTGGAACTACACCGACGCGAACTGTTCGGGGTGCTGGCGGTCGTCACGGTCGACCTCGACGACTTCAAACTGGTCAACGACGGCCTCGGCCATGCCGCGGGTGACGCGCTGCTGGTGGACGTCGCGGCGCGGATCGTCGGCGCGGTGCGCAGCGGTGACACCGTCGCCCGACTGGGTGGCGACGAGTTCGCGATCCTGATCGAGAAGGGCCGGGAGGCACCCGACGTCGTCGCGCAACGCGTCGTCGACGCGTTCGAGGAACCCTTCATGGTCGACGGCCACCTGCTGCCCGTCCGGCCCAGCGTCGGACTGTCCGTCGCCCCGGCCCGCAGCGACCTTCAGGCCGACGTGTTGCTCAAGCAGTCCGACCTCGCGATGTACGCGGCCAAGCGCGCCAGGGGCGCCGGGGTGGCGACCTTCGCGTCGGACACGGGACCGATGCGCCGTCTCGTGGTCGAGGACGACGCACCCCGACTCGGGCTGCTCGGCGATCTGCGCCAGGCGATCGTGCGCGGCGAGCTGTCGATGGTGTACCAGCCGAAGGTCGACCTGCGGGCCGACGGCCAGGTGGGCATCGGGGTCGAGGCGTTGGTCCGGTGGCCCCACCCCGAACACGGCCTGCTGACCCCCGACGAGTTCCTTCCCCTGGTCCGGCGCCACGATCTGACCGAGGCGATGACCGAGTTGGTGTTCGACCTGGTGTTCGCGGACGCGGCGCAGTGGCGCCTGGCCGGCCGAACGGTTCCCGTCGCGGTCAACCTGTTCGCCCCGTCGTTCGACGACGCCGACCTTCCCGAGAAGTTGACGGCCGCACTCGCCGAGCACGGGATGGCACCCTCCGAGCTGACGTTGGAGATCACCGAGGACCTCGTCATCGAGGATTTGGAGAGGGCTCGCGACGTGCTGGAGCGCTTGCGCGAGAGTGGTGTTCGCGTGTCGATCGACGACTTCGGCAGTGGGTTCAGCGGGTTGTACTACCTGCGGGAGCTGCCGGTCGACGAGGTCAAGCTCGACCAGCGGTTCGTCATGCCGATCGGCGAGGACGACCGGGCCGCCTCAATCGTGCGGGCGGTGATCGACCTCGCCCACGACCTGGGGGTGACGTGCGTCGCGGAGGGTGTCGAGACGGTGCAGATCGCCGACCAGCTCAGGACGTACGGGTGCGATTTGGCGCAGGGATTTCTCTTCAGCCGTCCAGTCGCGGCGACTGAGTTGCTCGAGACGTTGGCGAGTTTCGACGGCGAAATGATCGCGTCTGCAAATTAGATAGACTTGAGCGGAACAGACTCAACCTTGACGGCGTTGAACAACGCGAGAAGCATTTTGCCCTGACAGAAATGGAGGTGTCGTGGACTCGTTCAACCCGACCACGAAGACCCAGGCGGCGTTGAGTTCGGCACTGCAGGCGGCCAGCGCCGCAGGCAACCCCGAAATTCGGCCCGCTCACTTGCTGACGGCGCTGCTCGCCCAGAGCGACGGCATCGCAGCACCCCTACTCGAGGCCGTCGGTGTCGATCCCGCGATCATCCGCACCGAGGCCACCACACTCGTCGACCGCCTGCCAAAGGCCAGCGGCGCCAACTCGACGCCCAACCTGTCGCGCGAGTCGCTCTCGGCGGTCACCGCCGCCCAGCAACTCGCCGTCGAGATGGACGACGAATACGTATCCACCGAACACCTGCTCGTCGGCCTCGCGACCGGCGATTCCGACGTCGCCAAACTGCTGAGCAGCCACGGCGCCTCACCCCAGGCGCTGCGGGACGCCTTCACCAAGGTGCGTGGCAGTGCCCGGGTCACCAGCCCCGACCCGGAGGGCAGCTACCAGGCGCTGGAGAAGTACTCCACCGACCTGACCGCCGCCGCCCGGGAAGGCAAACTCGACCCGGTCATCGGCCGCGACAACGAGATTCGTCGTGTCGTCCAGGTGCTCAGCCGGCGTACCAAGAACAACCCCGTGCTGATCGGCGAGCCAGGGGTCGGCAAGACGGCGATCGTCGAGGGCCTCGCCCAGCGCATCATCGCCGGCGACGTGCCCGAGAGCTTGCGCGACAAGACCGTCGTCTCGTTGGACCTCGGCTCGATGGTGGCCGGCGCCAAGTACCGCGGTGAATTCGAGGAACGCCTCAAGGCCGTCCTCGACGACATCAAGAACTCGGCAGGCCAGGTCATCACCTTCATCGACGAGCTGCACACCATCGTGGGTGCCGGCGCCACCGGTGAGGGCGCGATGGACGCAGGCAACATGATCAAGCCCATGCTGGCCCGTGGCGAACTTCGCATGGTCGGCGCGACGACCCTCGACGAGTACCGCAAGTACATCGAGAAGGACGCCGCCCTCGAGCGCCGCTTCCAGCAGGTGCTTGTCGGCGAACCGTCGGTCGAGGACACCGTCGGCATCCTGCGTGGTCTGAAGGACCGCTACGAGGTGCACCACGGCGTCCGGATCACCGACTCCGCGCTGGTGGCCGCCGCCACCCTGTCGGACCGGTACATCACCAGCCGCTTCCTGCCGGACAAGGCCATCGACCTCGTCGACGAGGCCGGCTCCCGGCTGCGCATGGAGATCGACTCCCGTCCCGTCGAGATCGACGAGGTGGAGCGGCTCGTTCGTCGCCTGGAGATCGAGGAGATGGCGCTGGCCAAGGAAACTGACGCCGCCTCCGTCGACCGGCTCGAGAAACTCCGCTCGGAGCTCGCCGACCACAAGGAGAAGCTGGCGGAGCTGACGGCCAGATGGCAGAACGAAAAGAGCGCCATCGACATCGTCCGCGAACTCAAGGAGCAGCTGGACACGCTGCGCGGCGAGTCCGAACGCGCCGAACGCGACGGCGACCTGGCCAAGGCCGCCGAGCTGAGGTACGGCCGCATCCCCGAGGTCGAGAAGAAGCTCGACGCGGCGCTGCCCGTCGCCGAGGCCCGCGAGAACGTCATGCTCAAGGAGGAAGTCGGACCCGACGACATCGCCGAGGTGGTGGAGGCCTGGACCGGCATCCCCGCCGGCCGGATGCTCGAGGGTGAGAGCGCCAAGCTGCTGCGCATGGAGAGCGAGATCGGCAAGCGCGTCGTCGGACAGCGCAAGGCCGTCCAGGCCGTCTCCGACGCGGTCCGCCGGACGCGTGCCGGAGTCGCCGACCCCAACCGGCCGACCGGCTCGTTCATGTTCCTCGGGCCCACCGGCGTCGGCAAGACCGAGCTGGCCAAGGCGCTGGCCGAGTTCCTGTTCGACGACGAGCGGGCGATGATCCGCATCGACATGAGCGAGTATGGCGAGAAGCACTCCGTCGCCCGCCTGGTCGGTGCGCCTCCCGGCTACATCGGTTACGACCAGGGCGGTCAGCTCACCGAAGCAGTCCGCAGGCGCCCGTACGCGGTGGTGCTGTTCGACGAAATCGAAAAGGCACACCCGGACGTGTTCGACGTGCTGCTGCAGGTGCTCGACGAGGGCAGGTTGACCGACGGCCAAGGCCGTACGGTCGACTTCCGCAACACGATCCTCATCCTGACGTCCAACCTCGGTTCGGGCGGCAGCGAGGAGCAGGTGATGGCGGCGGTGCGCTCTGCGTTCAAGCCGGAGTTCATCAACCGCCTCGACGACGTGCTGATCTTCGACGCGCTGAACCCCGAGGAGCTGGTGTCGATCGTCGACGTCCAGCTGGCTCAGTTGCAGAAGCGGCTGGCTCAGCGACGGCTCTTGCTCGAGGTGTCGCTGCCCGCCAAGAAGTGGCTGGCCGAGCGAGGCTTCGATCCGCTCTACGGCGCGCGGCCTCTGCGCAGGCTGCTCCAGCAGGCGATCGGCGATCAGCTCGCCAAGCAACTGCTGGCGGGTGAGGTGCACGACGGCGACGTGGTGCCGGTGAACGTCACCGCGGACGGCGAAGGCCTGATTCTGGGCTGACCCCCCGCATACTGGGCTAACCCCCGCCGAACGTGGAGTTTTGCCACGCCTTCCCCAGGGATCGCGTGACAGAACTTCACGTTCGCGCGTTAAAAGGCGGTACTTGGAACGTCGGTCTCCGTGCCCAGCAGCGCCTCGACGATGCGCGCCGCGACGTCGTCGGGGTCAAGCCCGACCGGCAGCTTGGGCGGATCGCCTGCGATCGCGCGACCTGCCAACCCGGTCTCGGTGTGCGGCGGACGGACGTCGACGACGCGGACCTTGCGTCGCCGCGCCTCGGCTCGTACCGCGGTGAACAACGCCGCCGTCGCGGCCTTCGCCGCCGAGTAGGCGGCCATGTTGGCCATCGGCTTCTCCGCCACCACGGCACTGACGCCGAGGATCACCCCGTCACGTTCTAGCACGGGCAGCGCGGCGCGAACCAGCCGCAGCGGAGCCAGGAAGTTGACCAGCAGCAGGTCGTCCACGGTGTCGTCGTCGACCTCGGTCAGTGCGCCGAAGGCCACCACCCCGGCGGCAATCACCAGGCCGTCGAGCCGTCCGTGCCGCTCGGCCGCGGCGGCGACGATCGACCTCGGGGCGTCGGGTTCCCGCAGATCGGCGACGACGGCGTGGGCGCCGTCGATGTCGAGTGCCGCCAGGGCGTCGGCCGACCGGCCGCTGACGGTCACGTCGGCTCCCCAGTCGGCCAACAGCCGCGCGATCCGTGAGCCAAGGGCTCCGGTCGCGCCGACGACCAGGAACGCCTTGCCGGAGAGTTCGCTCACCCGACCAGTCTGCGTGACCTCCCAGGTGAACGGTGCCCACGAGGCGTGACCGGTTTGTGATCTACACGAGTTCGGGCGAAACCGGTACCAACCAGTAGGCTAGGGCGCAATGGTCCCGCTTTGGTTCACACTGTCCGCACTCTGTTTCGTGGGTGCGGCCGTGTTGTTGTACATCGACCTCGACAAACGACGTGGGCTCGGCCGGCGCCGGAAGTCGTGGGCGAAGTCGCATGGGTTCGACTTCGAGCCCGAGTCGACCGAGATCGTCGACCGCTGGAAGCGCGGCGTGATGTCCACTGTCGGTGACGTGCCGGCCAAGAACGTCGTCCTCGGCCAGATTCGCGGCGAGGCCGTCTACATCTTCGACCTCGAGGACGTCGCGACCGTCATCGCCCTGCACCGCAAGGTCGGGACGAACGTCGTGGTCGACGTGCGACTCAAGGACATCAAGGAACCCCGCGAGAGCGACATCTGGCTGCTCGGCGCCATCGGCCCGCGGATGGTGTACTCCACCAACCTCGACGCCGCCCGCCGGGCCTGCGACCGCCGCATGGTGACCTTCGCCCACGCCGCGCCGGACTGCGCCGAGATCATGTGGAACGAGCAGCACTGGACGCTCGTCAGCATGCCGGTCACCAGCACCCGCGCCCAGTGGGACGAAGGTCTGCTCGTCGTCCGGCAGTTCAACGACCTGCTTCGCGTGCTGCCGCCCATCCCGCAGCCGGGACAGAGCGGCGTCGCCGGTCAGGCCCTTGCAAGGCGCGGCGGTTCGCCGAGTCGTCCGGTCGCCCCGCGGCCCGCCGAGTTGCCCGCGGGCCGCACCGACGCCCCGCCCAACCGTGGTGACGTCGGCCGCTACACCCAACAGCGCCCGCCGGTGCGCAACGGGCGTCAGTCGCCTCACTATCAGCGTTAGAGTCCCTCCCGCGTAACCTGTCGGCATGCCACGACCCGTTGCACTGATCACCGGACCGACGTCGGGCCTGGGCCTTGGCTTCGCCAGGCAATACGCCGTCGACGGACATGACCTGGTGCTGGTGGCCCGCGACGTCGAACGCCTTGAGCGCCTCGCTGCCGAACTGCGTGCCGACACCGGCGTTGAGGTCGAGGTGCTGCCCGCCGACCTGGCGCTGGCCGCCGACCGACTCAAGGTGGCCGACCGACTCGCGGTCGGCGTACGAATTCTGGTGAACAACGCCGGCTTTGGCACCTCGGGTGAGTTCTGGACCGCCGATCCGGACAAGCTCCAATCGCAGCTGGACGTCAACGTCACCGCCGTCATGCACTTGACCAGGGCCGCACTGCCACCCATGTTGGCCTCGGGCGCCGGCACCGTGATCAACGTGGCCAGCGTCGCGGGTCTGCTTCCTGGCCGGGGGTCGACCTACTCGGCGTCCAAGGCGTGGGTCATCTCGTTCTCCGAAGGCCTGGCCAACGGTCTGGGTGGCACGGGTGTCGGCGTACACGCGCTGTGCCCGGGTTTCGTCCGCACCGAATTCCACGAACGCGCGGGCATCGACATGGCGGGCACGCCGTCGTTCCTGTGGCTGGAGGTGGACGACGTCGTGCGCGACTGCCTGTCCGCCGTGGCGAAGGGCGAGGTGGTCATCGTCCCCGGGCTGCAGTACAAGGCGCTCACCACGGCAGGACGCGTCGTGCCGCGAAGCCTGGTGCGGGCGGCGACCAAGGTCGTTGGCCGCGGCCGGGGACGTACCTGAGTGCGTCCACTCATCGCGGCGCTGATGGCACTGGTCGTCGGCGTCGCCCTCGTTTCCTGTTCGGATGACCCGGAGCCGAGCCCGTACGCCACCCAGGGTGCGGCCATAGGAGAATCCCTGGCCGTCCTCGGGTGGAACGTCTCGGCCTCCAACCTCCGGTTCGACGGCGACTACGTCCTCGTCGACGTCGATGCGTCACCGTCGCAGGCCGGCGGTCAGCACGCGAAGGCCGACTCCCTGCGGTTCGGTCTCTACGGTGCGCTGGCGCACCCGATCGAGAGCACCGCGCTGGGCAGTTGCTCGAACGTGACGACGCTGAGCCTGCAGCCCGCCGTCTCGCCGGATCCCGACAAGCTTTCGGGGACGGTCTGTTTGGGGCCGCTTCGCGATCAGACCCAGGTGCGCGGGGTGTACGTGTACTCGCCGCAGGACCGCATCCCCGGCACCATCGCCGCCTACCCCGCGTCGTTCCCGGTCGGGCTGAGTCCGACCAGTGACACCGACACCGGCTTGGTGCTGAGGTCCACCAGCGTCGACGCGTTCGACGCCACTGGATCACAACTGATGCCGACCGCGCTCGGCGAGCCGACGGCGTTCAACGGCAACGGCTACATGCTGCTCGGGCTCGACATCAGCGGGTTGGCGTCGCGCTACCGCGACGATTCGATCCGGCGCGGCGGCCCGCTGATGGTGCAGGTGACGCCGACACTGCCCGGCAAGGGGCTGTCGTACGCGTGCTCGGTCTACGGTGCGTCGCTGCTGGTGCTGCCCGACTCGTCGTTGGACGCGGTGTCGGTGCGGGGCTCGCTCTGCACGCAGGGCGAGATCAACCAAGCGCTGCTGTATGCGACGGTCGCCGTGGTCGGCACGCACGCCGCGCTGTGGACCACCCGTGACTGACGACGACCCCACGCTGCTCGGGCCGACGCTGCCCGGTCCGACGGAGTGGGGAACGGCCCCCGGCGTAGGGCCCTGGGAAGGGCCGCTGCCCGACGATCCGCGCTACGACCGAGACCTGTTGCGCGACGGGGACACTCGCAATGTCGTCGACGCGTACCGGTACTGGACCCGTGAGGCCATCATCGCCGACATCGACCACCGGCGGCATCCCCTTCACATCGCCATCGAGAACTTCGGCAACGACGCCAACATCGGCGCCGTCGTCCGCACCGCCAACGCGTTCGCCGTCGACACCGTCCACATCGTCGGCAGGCGTCGGTGGAACCGGCGCGGCGCCATGGTCACCGACCGCTATCAACGCCTTCGCCACCACGCGACCACCGCCGAGCTGCTCGACTACGCCGCCGAGGCGGGGCTGGAGGTGGTCGCGGTGGACAACGTGCCAGGAGCCGTGCGCCTCGAGCACACCCGGCTGCCGCGCAACTGCCTGCTGATCTTCGGGCAGGAGGGGCCCGGCATCACCGACGACGCGCAGAGCGGCGCTACCCTCACCGTCTCCATCGCCCAGTTCGGTTCGACGCGAAGCGTCAACGCCGCCGTGGCGGCGGGCATCGCGATGCACGCCTGGATCGCGACGCATGCCGACACATCGCGCGCCTGGTAGGGCAGGATGAAAACCACCAGGCGAGCGAAGCGACGGGAAGATTCAATGGATCAGCTGTGGGCCAATCGCGCGGCCAGTGCAGAAGCCGCGATCGCCAAACGGCATTACCGGAAACTATGGCAGCTGCCGGGCACCCAGCTCGGCGTTGTGGCCTGGCCTCCGACGAAGAAGAGCCTGTCGTTCGGCACGTGGCACTACTGGTGGCAGGCGCACCTGCTCGAATGCCTCGTCGACGCCCAGACCCGCGACCCGCAGCCAGAGCGCAAGGCAACGATCGAGCGCCAGATCAAGGGCCAGCACTGGCGCAACACCCTTCGGTGGACCAACGACTACTACGACGACATGGCTTGGCTCGCACTGGCTTTGGAGCGGGCGGGCAGCCAGGTCGGCATCGAGCGACCCAAGGCGCTCGACAAGTTGGCCAACCAGTTCCTCAACGCCTGGGTGCCCGAGGACGGCGGCGGCATCCCCTGGCGCAAGCAGGATCAGTTCTTCAACGCCCCCGCCAACGGGCCTGCGGGCATCTTCCTCGCCCGCTATGACCGGTTGCGTCGTGCGCAGCAGATGTCCGACTGGATCGACGAGACGCTGGTCGACCCCGACACCCACCTGGTGTTCGACGGAATCAAGGGCGGCTCGCTGGTGCGGGCGCAGTACACCTACTGCCAGGGCGTCGTGCTCGGGCTCGAGGTCGAACTCGCCGTTCGCACCCAGGACGCCCGGCATTCCGCACGTGCCCGTCGCCTGATCGACGCGATCGCCGACAACATGGCGCCCGGCGGCGTCATCCAGGGTGCGGGTGGGGGAGACGGTGGCCTCTTCAACGGAATTCTGGCGCGTTACCTGGCGCTGGCGGCCAACCAGCTGCCGGAGGACTCCGCCGAGGACACGGCGGCGCGCGCCACCGCAAGGGAACTGGTGCTCAAGTCGGCGCAGTCGGCGTGGGACTTCCGCCAGAACGTCGACGGCCTGCCCCTGTTCGGAGCGTTCTGGGATCGCAGTGCCGACCTGCCGAAGGCCGCCGGGGCGGACGCACAGGCGAAAGACGGTGCGGTCAACGCCTCGGAGATCCCCGAGCGGGACATGTCCGTCCAGGTCTCGGGATGGATGCTGATGGAGGCCGCGCACACGGTCGCCGACGAGACGCCCGACGGCCAGCTCCTCTTGGACGTGCCCGAACTACCTGAGTAGGAAGACCTTTCGCAGTGACTGCCGCAGATCAGCTGTCCGGATCGTGGACCCCCGATCAACAGACCGTCGACGACGCCAACCTGACGCGCTTCATCGCCTGGCTGGCGGAGACCGGGCGCGGGGAGTTCGCCGACTACCACTCGCTGTGGACGGCGTCGGTCGACGATCTCGACTGGTTCTGGGACGCGGTGTGGCACTACTTCGAGATTCAGGCGACGACACCGCCGACGGCGGCGCTCGCCGGCGCCGACATGCCTGGCGCACAGTGGTTTCCGGGTGCGACGCTGAACTACGTCACGCAGATCTTCCGCCACGCCACCGAGGACCGGCCCGCGATGGTGGTGGCGGGCGAGGACGGTTCGACGGAGTGGTCGTGGGCACGACTGCGTGCCGAGACCGCGGCGTTCGCGGCGTACCTGCGCAGCGTCGGCGTGGTGCCGGGTGACCGCGTGGTCGGTTACCTTCCCAACATCGGCGAGGCCGTCGTCGCGTTCCTGGGCGCCGCGAGCGTCGGAGCCACCTGGGCGGTGTGCAATCAGGACCTCGCCGTCGGCGGTGTCGTCGCACGGCTCGGGCAGCTCGAGCCGAAGGTCCTGGTGGCCAGTGACGGCTCGGTGTACGCGGGCAAGTGCCGCGGCCGGCATGCCGAGCTGGCCGAAATCCGTTCTCAGCTGCCCACTTTGGTGACCACGGTGCTGGTCCCACGACTCGGCGAGTCCATGGACGGGGTCACCCCGTGGGCCGAGGTGCTCTCCCGCGGGGCCGACGAAGAGCTCGACGTCGAGCCCCTTCCGTTCGACCACCCACTGTGGGTGCTGTTCTCCTCTGGCACCACGGGCACGCCGAAGGGCATCGTGCACGGTCACGGCGGTGTGCTGCTCGAGCACGTGAAATACCTGAGCCTGCAACTGGATCTGAAACCCGAAGACCGATTCCTGTGGCAGTCCAGCACCAGTTGGATGATGTGGAACCTCCTGGTGTCGGGGCTGCTTGTCGGGTCCACGATCGTGCTGTATGACGGCAGCCCCACGTTCGGTCACACGGGCTATCTCTGGGAACTGGTCGCCGATCATCGGGTGACGGTGGTCGGTGCCGGGGCTGGATATTGGCTCGCCTGCGCCAAGGAGGACTTGACTCCCGGTGCGGATCATCCCCTCGAATCGCTGCGGGCGGTCGGGTCGACCGGTTCGCCGTTGCCGGCCAGCGGCTTTCGCTGGTTGCAGGAGGGCATCGGGCGGCCGGTTCCCGTGTTCTCGATGAGCGGCGGCACCGACGTCGTCACCGCCTTCATCGGAGGGACTCCGTTGGTGCCGGTTCGCGCGGGTGAGCTCAACGCGATCTGCCTCGGCGTCGCGGCCGAGGCCTGGGGTGACGGCGGTCGGTCGGTCACCGAGGAGGCCGGTGAGCTGGTGGTGACCAAGCCGATGCCGTCGATGCCGGTCTTCTTCTGGAACGATCCCGACGGTGAGAAGTACCGCGGAGCGTACTTCGACAAGTACCCCGGGGTGTGGTGCCACGGTGACTGGATCACCGTCACCGAACGCAATTCCGTTGTGGTTCACGGCCGTTCGGACGCCACCCTGAACAGGGGTGGGGTCAGGATGGGCAGCGCCGAGATCTACAACGCGGTCGAGGGCATGGCCGAGATCCAGGACTGTCTGGTGGTGGGCGTCGAACTCGGCGACGGCGGGTACTGGATGCCGTTGTTCGTGGCCTGCGCCGACGGCGTGGACTTCGGCGACGATCTTCGGGCGCGAATCGTCGAGGCCGTCCGCACCGGCGCATCGCCCAGACACGTCCCCGACGACGTCATCGCGGTGCCCGGCATCCCGCGCACGATGACCGGTAAGCGACTCGAGATCCCGATCAAGCGCATCCTGCTGGGCGCCAAGCCGTCTGACGTCCTGACGCCCAGTGCGGTTGACCGCCCCGAGTTGCTCGCCGAATTCGAGGAGCACGCGAGGACGTGACGCTGGAGGCGCCCGACCAACCCGATGGTTGACCGCCTAACATCGACCACGTGACCGAAAATCAGCGCGCTCGCATCGACTTTCCCGCCACCATCGGTGTCTGGTGGTCCAGTGACACCTGGCCCATCACCGACGCCCAAGACGTCGCAAGGGAGATCGAGGCACTCGGCTACGGTTCGCTGTTCATCCCGGAAGTCACCGGCAAGGAGTGCCTGACGCAGTCGGCGGCGTTCCTCGCGGCCACCGAGCGGCTCGTCGTCGGCACCGGCATCGCGAACATTCACGCCAGGGCCGCGTCGGCCGCCGAGTCCGGCGCACGCACTCTGACGGCGCTGCACCCCGGTCGGTTCGTCCTCGGCCTGGGTGTGAGCCACGCCCCGCTCGTCGAGCACGGTTTCGGCGGGACGTACGCCAAGCCGCTCGCGACGATGCGCACCTATCTGGAGAAGATGGCCGCCGTCCCCGAGCAGATCGAGCCGGGCGTCGGAAGGCCGGCGCGCCTGCTCGCCGCCCTCGGGCCGAAGATGATCGAGCTGTCGGGCACGGCCGCCGACGGTGCCCACCCCTATCTGGTGATGCCGGAGCAGTCCCGCAAGACCCGCGAGATCCTCGGCCCTGACAAGTGGATCGTCTCCGAGC